>Ga0209723_1002484_pt1 | contig 24604 bp, 16 predicted proteins | sample BiotimSIPDNA_2_FD_185750 | JGI IMG/M metagenome (GOLD analysis project Ga0209723, IMG submission 185750) | Anaerobic biogas reactor microbial communites from Washington, USA - Biogas_R2 time_0 SIP DNA (SPAdes) (version 2) | ecosystem: Engineered > Bioreactor > Anaerobic > Unclassified | place...
GAAGTGGACTTTAGTGGACAGTGGAGCTTTCGACACGTGTTCTCCACAAGTTTCCCGCCAGCAAAAATGTATCATGCTTACAGTCATGCCCCCTTGCGCCGTAGGCGCTTAACCATGCTTAACCCCTGGCTTTAGCCTGGGGGAAAGCATACCCCAAAACTGGCACCTCGTAGAGGTACTACAATTAGCGCTGAAAACATACTGTTGGGATGGCCGCTATCAATGGGTGACCACTTACCCTCCCCCAAAAAACTGAACCCACCGGGCGTCTTGCAGAACGCCGTCCGACGGCTATATTTGCCAGCGTTGACAATGAGCGCGCTTTTCTGTGAGGCCATGCACTCGGCACCGGCGATGAATGCCGGCGCACGTGCAGTTACACCACCACAGCATGGAGAATAGGTATCATGGCGAATAAAATCAGAGTCGGCATCATCGGTCTTGGCCGCGCAGGCTGGGGCATGCATACCAACGAAATTGATCGCTTCAAGGACATGTTCGAGATCACTGGCTGCTTTGATGTCCTGCCAGAACGCATGGCAAAGATGGCTGAGCGCTACCCAGGCTGCAAGAGCTACAGCTCCGCGCAGAAACTCTACGCAGCTAAAGACGTGGATCTGATCGCGGTGGCTATCCGCTCGCCCGAGCATGTCGAGGCAGCAATAGAAGCGCTCACGGCCGGCAAGTACGTATTCCTCGAAAAGCCGCTGGCACTCAACTACGCCGAAGTGCTCAAGCTTAAGGCCGCCTCTGAAAAACATCCTGGCAAGCTCTTCTGCCGTCACAACCGCCGCTTGGAAGCAGCGTTTCTGCATGTGCGCGAAATCATCGCCTCGGGCAAGCTTGGCGAAGTCTTCGAAATCAAGCTTTGCCGCCACAGCTATCAGCGCCGCAATGACTGGCAGAGCCTGAAAAGCTGCGGTGGCGGCCAGCTTAACAACTGGGGGCCGCACCTGATTGACCACGCGCTGCAATTCCTCGAATCTCCGGTAGAGTCGGTTTGGGGCGACCTGAAGCTGGTAGCCGCCAGCGGTGACGCCGAAGACCATTTCAAGGCCGTCATCCGCGGCGCCAATGGCCGCATCGTTGACGTCGAAGTCTCTGGTGGCGTGGCGATTGGCTCGCCGGTCTACGCCGTGTACGGCAAGCTCGGCACGCTGGTCGCCTACAACGAAAAGGAATTCAAGCTCAAGTATCTCGACGTCGCCAAATGTTCCGAGCCGCCGGTCGCCACCGGCGAAACGCCGCCCATGGAAGGCGGCTTTGGCAGAGCTGACGGACTGGTTTGGATCGAAGAGACCATCCCCGTCGCCCCGAGTTCGGGCGACTGCGTTTCCGACCTCTACAAGTACGTCTACCTGGCCATCCGTGAAGGCCAGCCCTTCCCGGTCAAGAACGAGGAAGCCTTCGAAGTCGTCCGCATCACGGAAATGATCCGCAACAGCAGCAAATTCTGAGAGGAGAAAAATCACAGTATGAAAGAGTATTTCAAAGCAGAGCGCGTCAGCGAAAATGTCTGGTGGGTCGGCGCTATTGACTGGAACGTGCGCAATTTCCACGGCTATGAAACCAGCCGCGGCACGAGCTACAACGCCTTTTTGATCATAGACGAGAAAATCACCCTGGTAGACACGGCAAAGGCATGCTTTGTAGATGAGCTGCTGGCGCGGATAGCGTCAGTCATTGACCCATCAAAGATTGACATTATCGTCTCGAACCACTCCGAGCCCGATCATTCAGGCGCTTTGCCAGCGCTGATCGCGGCGACGCAGCCGGAGAAGGTCGTCGCCTCGGTGGCAGGAGTGAAGACGTTGCGCGCCTATTTCGGCGAAGACCTCGCCATTGATGCGGTGAAGACGGGTGACACGCTGTCCTTAGGCAAGGGCACGCTCAGCTTCGTCGACACCAAAATGCTGCATTGGCCTGACAGCATGGTCAGCTATTACGACCGCGACAAGGTGCTGTTCTCCCAGGACGCCCTCGGCATGCACCTTGCCAGCAGCGAGCTCTGGGCTGACCAGATTGATCCCTCCATCCTCGACTACGAGGCGCGCAAGTACTTCGCCAATATCCTCAATTTCCAGGCGCCGAAGGTCATCTCGCTGCTGGATTCCCTGCCTGGCCTTGGCTTGGACATCAGCATCATCGCCCCTGATCACGGTCCGCTCTGGCGCAAGGACCTGGAGACCATCATCGGCATTTATCGCAGCGCCGCTGAGCAGAAGCCTAAGCGCAAGGCGTTGGTCGCCTATTCGACCATGTGGGGCGCCACCGCGCGCTGCGCTAATGCACTCGCCGATGGCCTGCGCAGCCAGGGCGTCAGCGTCGTAGTCACTGACCTGTACGTTTCGCACCGCAGCGCAATCATGACCGAAGTCAGCGACGCCGGCATCATCGCGTTCGGCGCACCTACCATGAACAACCAGATGTACCCAGCCATGGCAGACGTACTCACCTACATCAAGGGCCTCAAGCCGAAAAACAAAATCGGCTTTGCATTCGGAGCCTACGGCTGGAGCGGCGAAGGCGCGAAACATATCGCTGCCGAACTCGACGCGATGGGCGTGCAACAGCCCATCGAAGTCCGCCAAGTCAAGTACATGCCAACCAGCGAAGACCTGGAAGCATTCTTCAACTGCGGCGTGGAATTGGCAAAAGCGCTGGGCTGAATGCTGAATGCTGAATGCTGAAGACGCATTTGTCATTCATAATTCATAATTCATAATTCATAATTCGTTAGGGGCGAATTCCGGCACTGAAGTGCCGGCACTGGACGGAGACACATAACCGCCCTTGGCACTCGCCCCCCCGGTGGGATATTTGGGCGCAGTTAGGTTTGTGCATAAAATAAGACAATTGTAGCTGTTACGGCGCTTTGGCGGCTTGATATCAAACACGAATCCTATACTTTAGACAGTAATCTCGCTGCTGCTCAAACAAGCAAGTCAAGTCTACAGACCATCACCAACCCAAAGGAATCGCCATGATTAGCTCCCTGCGCAAACTATGCATTTGCATTCTTGCCGCCCTGCCCTGCCTCCTGACTGCCGCGACCTTCAATGGACGCATCTTCCTGGATCAGAATCGCAACGGCCGGCTTGACCCCGGTGAAAACGGCCTGGCCGGCGTCGTGGTCAGCGACGGACATAGCGTCGTGCTAAGCGCTGCTGACGGCCGCTACAGCCTTGACAGTGCCGAGGCCAAGCCGATGCTGTGGTATTGCCGACCGACCGACCACGAGCCTGTCGGCGACTTCTGGCGCTGGGGTGACACCAGCCAAGACAATGACTTTGGCCTGGCGCACTCGCCGCAAAATCGCGACTTCACGTTCATGCAGCTTAGCGACTCGCATTTGGCCTCGCCGGATCGGATGCAAGAATTTGTCAAGCATCTCAAAGCCCTGCCATTCTCCCTGGCTTTTGCGGTCAACACCGGCGATCTCGTCTCCAGCTCTGACGCCGGGGACATCAACCGGGCCATTGCGCAATTTGACGCCTACCAGGCCGGCATTGCGAATTTCCCCTACCCTCTGTTCCAGGTGATTGGCAATCACGATCATCCCTCGATCAGCTATGACAAGCGGGACCTCAACCACGAGTTTTACGGCAAGGGCCTGTACCGCCATCGTTTCGGACCAATCTACTACACCTTCGACTGGGCTGGCGTGCGTTTCTACGCCCTGGATGGCACCGAGCAGCACAAAGGCCTGGGCTACCGAGAAGCACTCGGCGAAGAGCAGCTGGCCTGGCTTGAAAAAGACCTCGCGCTGCTCAAGCCTGGCACGCCCATCATCCTCCTGTGCCATCAACCGCAAGTGGGCATCCCTGGCGCCAGCAGCGGCTTGCGAGACCAGGAGAAACTGAAGAAACTGCTGAAAGGACATAATCTCCAGGCAGCATTCTGCGGACACCTGCACAACAACCACGAAGCGCGAATCAATGACGCGCCGATTTTCGTCACCGGCGCTTTCTCCGGCGCCTGGTGGGGCGGACCTAACAGCGACGGAACGCCGCAGGGCTACCGGCTGATCAGCGTCAAGGACGGCGTGTTCCAACGCACCTCATACTTCAATCGCGAAGGACACAATGCCATCGCCCGCGTGGCGCCATCAGCAAAACAATACGCCAGCGGCAAGCAGACAATGACCGTAAGCGTACTCGACTTCGGCAAGCCTGTGGAAATGAAGGCGTCAATCCGCAATCACGACGTCGCGCTGACGCCAGTGCTGAGCAGCCGCGAACCGCTGTGGTCGCTGTGGACAATGGATTTCGACAGCACGACCTGGCCTGACAGCCTCTACACTTTTGAATTCAAGACGATGCAGGACGGCAAAGAAAGCAAAGGCGTCACCCGCTGCCTGCTGATCAACGGCAATGACGACAAGGATTTCCAGGCCGAAGGCGAATTTGTCTTGCATCTTTCATATTCTCGCGCCGACGCTGACGCCGAGTTGCTGTTCAACGACCATGTCATTGCCACCATTGCCAAAGGCCGTCCCTGCGGCCGCAATGAAAAGGACAGCATCACTCTCCCGCTTGACAAGATTCGCCGCCTGAATGTTCTGACCATCCGCCCGGCGCCGGGCCAAAAAGGCCGCGTTGGCGTCAGCCACGTCGCCCTCAGGCATCAGCGCAAGGACAAACAGGCAGTGAACATCACTGATCCGCGCTTTTATGGCCACAGCTCTCTCACCGTCAATGCCGAGAAGCCCGAAGCAGCCGGCAAACGCTACTTCTCTGTAAGGGATTGACGCCTGCGCCGCTAACCATGTTACTAAGCCCATATTGGCCCCAGTCAGCTTTGCCGACTGGGGCCAATATGGCAATGGAACTCATTTTTCGCGTTTGCTCATGACTAAACTCCACTACATCCTTCTTGCCACCGTTCTCCCGCTGGCCATCGCTGCCCAGGTGCTGGAATTCCCCAACGCCGATTTTGAGCAAGGCCTGAAACACTGGACCATCGGCGAAAGCGACAGCGGCATGTCCTCCATCAGTGAAGAACAAGCACATAGCGGCAAGCTCTCGCTGAAAGTCCTTGACGACCATGATGTCAAGGGCAGCTGGATAATGGGGCCGACCATCCCCTGCGCTGGCCCGGCCAAGCTCATCATCAAGGGCTGGCATTATCCCGTCTCCGGCGCGGGCCTCGGCGTCTACCTACGACAATTCAACCAGGACGGCCAGCGCATCGCCGGCGAGGGACACGTCCGTGGACTCGGCGGCAGCAGCCGAAAATGGACGCCTTTCACCACGACCGCATACCTTGACGAAGCCACCCGCGCTGTCCAGCTCTACTTCCACAGCTACAGCCACGCCCGCGTCTGCGCCTACATGGATGATCTGTCCCTGGAGCGACAAGAATACCTCACCACGCCGCCATGGCCGCCACAGTACAAAATCAATCCGCAAGAAACACATCGCCTCACCGCCGCTGATGTCGTCGGACCCGACGGCATTGTCTACCCTGATTGGCGACGTTGCGGCGTCGAAGGCGGCATCCCCGACATTTCAGCAGCCGTCAAGCTGAGCGATTTCGGCGCCAAGGTCGACGATGACCTTGACGACAGCACTGCGCTCGCTGCGGCCTGCACTGCCCTGCCCGCTGACGGCGGCGCGATTATCCTGGACACTGGCGTCTATCATTTCGACCGCCCGGTCACCATCAATCGCGACGGCGTGGTCATCCGTGGCCAGGGCATAGGTAAAACCAAAATCATCTTCCGCTATGGCATTGGCCAGAACGGCATCCAATTCTACTCGCCCAGCGCGAACGCCCAGGTCGGCCCACATTCACGGGTGGAATTGCATGCCTTGCCGACCGGTTTGTATTCGCTGACCATCAGCGCGGGCGAGAAGACCCTCGCCCACTGGACGGCCGGCGTCCACTCTGGCAACAGCTTTGTCACCGCTGTCGGTGGCAACGCCATCCTCAAGCACTTCCCTGCCGGCGGGCCGCTGACACTTGAGGGCACAGCCACCTACAAGGACGGCAGCACTCGGCAATGCCGCCTGCACACCATCCTCAATCCACAGGAAGGCGAAACACCGCCGCCGAGCATCCGCGCCGCCATTCTTTTCCAGGGCGACTTGACCAACACCCGGAGCGAACTCACAGCTGACGGCAAGCGAGGCGACATGAGTATCACGGTCAAGGATGCCACCGGCTTTGCTGCCGGCGACCACATCATCATCGACGGCCCTGCCAGTGAGCGTTGGAAAGCCCTGACCCAAAACGCCTGCCGCTGGGGCAGCTACCGCAAGAACGCCTTGCGCATCAAGGCCATCACCGGCAACACCATTCACTTGGAGCAGCCTCTGCGCATTGAATTCCCCATTATCGACGGCAGCTACATCCGCAAATATCGCCCCATCCAGCGCGGCGGTGTTGAAGCTCTCAGCATTGAGCAGACCGAAAACCTCTGGATCAGCGCCGTGCTTTTCCATAATGCCTGGAATTGCTGGGCCAAGGACGTCGAAGTCATCAAATGCGGTCGTTTCCCTGTCTATGGCTCGCAGGCCAAATTCTGCGAATTACGCAACATGGTCTTTCGCGATGCGTGGTTCAAGGGCGGCGGCGGCACTGCCTATGCTGGCTGGGAACACAGCTGGGATTGCCTTATCGACGGCATTGAGACCTTCGCTTTCCGGCACGCGCCGCTCTTCCAATGGTCTGCCAGCGGCTGCGTCATCCGCAATGGCGTCTTCCATGACAGCGATGCTCAATGGCACGCAGGTTGGACCAACGAGAACCTCATGGAAAACTGCGTCGTTTATTCCAGCAGCAAAAACGGCGCCTACGGCTACGGCATGTGGGCATCGCCACCCGAGGACGACGCGCACGGCCCCAACGGGCCACGCAATGTCGTCTATAACTGCGATGTGTTCTCGCCCAAGGCTGGCTTTTGGCTCGGCGGCATGAATGAAAACTGGCTGGTTCTCCACAACCGCTTCACCGTGGACAAAGGCCCTGGCTTCACCACCCGCAACACCAGCTTCGACCACATCATTGCCGGCAATGTCTTTATCCTCAAAGACGACTCCTCGCCAGCCATACATTTAGCCACGCCTGACTGCCTGGGCATCGACTTCTACGACAATCGCGTCTTTGGCAGCGGCATCACCCTCGACCCAACCAGCACGCGACTCGTCAAGGCCCGCAACAACGCCTTGTTTCCGCTCAGCGAACAGCACCTCGCCACCCGGCCGCAACCAGCCGCGCCCTCAATCTTCGAATGGCAACGGCAACAAAAATAGGCAGAGGCGCTGCGAGCGGCTTATGGGGCGCTCTTGTTATCCGCAGATGACACAGATGGCGCAGATTTTTTTGGGGGGCTGTGGTGGGGGGCGTAAGGGCGGCGGTGCAGGATGTCACTCGACTATTTGTGCGGCGTCTTTGAAATTGATGTATTTCACGTCATTGCTGACCGGGGTCATATCGCCGCTATAGACGACAAAGCCGCCGGTGAATTTGGGCGACAGCTTGCGTAGTTTGTGGATATTGGCAGCAAAGTATTTGTTCCAGGTCATCGCCCCCTTGATTTCGATAGGAATCAACTGGTCGGGCGCTTTTCGGAACAGAAGATCGACTTCCGTGCCGACAGAGTCGCGGAAGAAATACAAATCAGGTTCTGCGCCGACATTGCAGCGTGCTTTCAAGGCCTCGAGGACCACCATATTTTCGAACAACCCGCCAAAGAGCGGGTCGCGGGCAACTTGCGCTGGTTCACGGATACCGAGAAGCCAGGTCGCCAGGCCGATTTCGGTGAAATAGAGCTTTTGGCTCTTCAACAGGCGCTTGCCGAAATTTTCGTAATAGCAGGGCAAACGGAAAATGATGAAGCTCGCTTCCAATATCGAGAGCCAAGAGGAGATCGTGGGCGAAGAGACCCCGATGTCGTTGGCCAGGGAGCTTAGGTTCAGCAGTTGTCCGCAACGACCGGCCAGCAGTTTCACGAAGGTCTCAAAGGCGCTGAGGTTGCTCAGGTTGGCTATTTGTCGGACATCTCTGTCGACGTAAGTGGCGAAATAGTCGCTGTAGAGGGTATGCTGCTCCAGTGTAGTGCCGTAGGCGCGAGGCATAAACCCCTTGTACAGATATTCGTCACGCTCCAGGATGATGCCGGCTTGGCGCAGCTCCTGGATGGATAGCGGCAGCAAACGCAATAGGCCAGTGCGTCCGGCCAATGACTGCGAGATGCCAGCGCTGAGCTGCGGTTGATGACTGCCAATAAGCAGGTACTGGCCATTCTTGCCGGATTCATCGACCATGGTTTGAATATAGCTCAACAGCTGCGGCACCCGTTGAATTTCGTCAAAGATGACCGGCGCTGGATATGCCTGTAAAAATGCCCTGGGGTCGCTTTCGGCAAGGGCGCGAATATCAGGGCTCTCCAAGCTGACGTAGCGCAAATCCGGAAAAGTGGCGCGGGCTAAGGTGGTTTTCCCTGACTGCCGGGGGCCAGTGATGGTGACAACAGGATAACCCGCCCAGAGACGCAAGAGTTGCTTTTGGATCAACCGGGGAATCATGGCGTGCCTCCGTCATAACGACGGATCACAAGATAAGCCTTTGTTTTACAAATTCAAGGCGCGACTTTAAACCTGTAAGAAAAGCAGCTTAGTCTGCAAGCGCCTTTGCCGCCACAACGCTAGTCCTATGCCTCAGTGCTTGGCCAGTTCTGCCATGGCAAGAATATTGGCAGCGGGAGTATCCGGGGTGATTTCACAACCGCCTGACAAAATCAGCTTTCCTGGCGCCTGGGCCAGGGCTTTTCTGGCGGCGGCTTTGATCTGCTCTGGTTGCATATCCTGGATAATTGCAACCGGATCAAGGTTGCCGCAAAGCTTCTGGTGGGGTGAAAGCAGCGGTACAAAAGGAGTCATATCCTTGACCAGGTGATCGATATCGACAATGTCAGCGCCAGTGGCAATCATATCCGGCAAAATGGCTGTAGTATTGCCGCAGATATGCAGTTTGGCGATGGCGCCGAGATGGTGAATGTGAGCCACCAGCTTCTTTTCCCAGGGAAAAGCAAATTCCCGGTAAAATTTCAGGCCGCATTGCGAGCAGGCCGCATCTCCGATGCCGATGCAGTGCGCCCCAGCCTGAATTTGCTTTTCAATAAAAAGCATCGCCAGATGCATTGTCTTGTCAATGATTTCATGCACTTTTTTCGGCTGGTCATAAAGATCGAGGAAGGCATCGCTCATTCCCCGCAGATCGCAGTATTCTGCTAGAGGTCCTTCGACCCAGCCGCAAATCAGCAGATTCTCGGGATTGTGACGGCTGAAAAATGCAATCTGCTCAATCCGTCCAGCAATCCGTGCGCTGGCCAGGAAGTCCTCTGGAGTACATTCTGGAAATGCATCCAGGTTCAGCAGGGCGTGTCCTGATTCCTGCGGCAGACTATCTTCGGGATAATGAATTTTGGCGCCAAAAACTTCGCTTTCGGCGTATGGATCGCTCATTACATTAACCCAGTCCGAGGAAAAGGCTTTGGCGGTCTCTAAGTTGGCCTGGCAGTGGGCTTGGGTGTCGAGACAGAATTCGCGGTAGGGTACTTTGCCGAAGCGTGCGGCAAAGCGCATGAAGATTGGCATGAAGGGAATCGCCTCAGGGCGGGTTCCATTGAGAAAATCAAGGATCAGAGGTTGCTGTGACATTTAAATAAGCTCCCTGTTTGAGGCTGATTTCCTTGGAAGAGAGGCTGGTTTCGTATTCCGTACTACTATCGCCCAACTTCTTGGCTCTGTCAACAATGCAGCCTGCAAGACTGCGCCGCCCAAGCTAAAGACGCTTTAGTGGGCAGTGGACGTGGACAAAAACGGACATTAGTGGGCAGTGGAGCAAAGACACTTGTCTTCCATGGGCTTTCAGCCAGCACAGGCGCAGGCAGGCAGAAATGGCTGTTATCACCGACTGACCGATTACCCATTTCACCTCGCCTGAACACACTCTGAGGCTTTCTTTTTGCTCTTTTGCGCTTATATTTAATATGTCTCGAGTAATGGGAAACGTGAGCGCGGGAACAGAAGCGACGACATGGCGATTGTGACAGATAAAGCGGAACTACTGAAGGAGGTCATGGCCGATCCTGAACACGCGCTGCGTGTCTTCAAGAGCGGTGACGTCCCCGTGCAAATGCTGCGCGATATCGCTGCACAACACCAGTATGTGAATGTGCAAATCTTCCTGGCAGGCTACCAAGACACCCCTAGCCGAATCCTAGAAGAACTGGCTGACACGACGCATAGCCTGGAAGTCCTGGCACACCTGGCGGATAACCCGCGCACGCCGAAAACTGTGCTGCAACAACTGGCTAAGCATGAGGACGCCGAAGTCAGGATGGCCGTCGCAGCCAGCCGCGGAATCAGCCCGCAGACAGCACTTATTCTGTGCGACGACCCACAGCCGGAAATCCGAATGGCCCTGGCTGAAAACAACGCTATCTCACCACGCATCCAAACTCGCCTCAGCGAAGACCCAGTCCCATTTGTCCGCGCTAGCCTGCTGAAATCGTCGCGTCTTGACGAGGAAGTGCAACAGGCCCTGGCTGATGACCGCGACTTCACAGTCCGAGCCAGGGCAATCCTGGCTCCGAAGATGGCCCCTGCCGAACTGCTCAAGCTGGCCGACGCTGACGAACATCTGCAACAACGCCTGCTGCTGACGAGAAAGAACCTCCCTGACAATGTACTCGAATCACTGATTTTCAGCTCGCATATCGATGTCCAGTGCGAGGCAGTGTCGCGCAAAATTCTCACGCCTGATGAAATGCTCGGCTTTGCCAAGACCGGCGACGAGGCGATCAAGGCGCGAATAGCAACACTGAAGAACTTAATCGACCCAGCGCAGCTGGAGCTGGCAACAACAGCTGGCCTGGACACTAAGAAAATCCTGGCTGCCAATCCCTTTATCAGCCAAGAGGCGGCCTTGGCTCTGGCGCAATCAGGGGATGCGGAAATCCTGAACATCCTGGCAATCAATCCCGGCCTGCCGGAAGCGGCTGTACTGGCTCTGGCTAACCTCGACGACCAAGCTATAGCTAAAATCCTGGCAAGCCGCGAGGAATTGTCGCCAGCGGTTGTAACTCAGCTGTTGGAACGCGGCGACGACGAGGTCGCCTACCATTTGGCATGGCATGGCCATCGCGCCAGTAGTCTGTCCAATGCGAGATTGCGGCACCTGGCCAGTCATGTTTTGCCGACGATTCGCACCCTGGCCGCTGGCACCAGACCCCTGCCTATCGCTCTCATGGCACAACTCGCCCGCGATTCGTCGCCTGTCGTCCGCCTGGAATTGGCAGAAAACCAGGACACTGTCCTGTCCATCCTGGAAAGCCTGGCGGCAGACGAAGATAAGGCGGTTGCGAAAGCGGCGGAGGGGGCTATCCAACGGCGGCAGGCGGCGGAAGCGGCGGGAGCGGCGGAAGCGGAGGAGGAGGAAAAAGAGCCAGAGGACGCAACGTCGGACGCAGCGAATCGCCGAGGCAAAAAAGCATCGCTGCTACGTCGGCTGATTGGCAAAGTCACCGGCGAAACATGAGATGCAAGGAATATTTTTAAACACGGATAAACACGGATGAACCAAGCTTGAACGACGTACGTTACGTACTGCAAGCTAAAGCTTGAACGACATACTGCAAGCTAAAGCTTGTACTACGTGCGACGACAAGCGGCAACTAATTTTATCCTTAACATAATCGCATCATATTCCCCTCTTGTGCCATCACTTACGTAGGAGGAAGACATGGCAAAAAAACCAATTCCAACCGCGCCCTTGACCTTTGTCGAAATTGTCATGCGGGCGGACGCTGAGACGATCAAGGCGGCATACGAAGCCCGCTTGAAAGTCGATGCGCTCCTCAAGGAACGCGAAGAAGCCTATCGCCGGATCGCTGAGCTTGAAAATCAGGTCGAGTCCATCATGGGCGAGCCAGGCGTCTTTGTTTTCCCGGAACCGCCGCTGCCAGTGGCGGGCATGGCTAAAACACCGACCGCCGCCGCCAAGAAGAAGAAAACGCCGGCACCCGCTCCTGCAATGCCGACAACAGCAATGCCAACTGCAAGTACTACGACAGACACGACCGGAGCTGCCCACGCTGCCGGTAAAAAAGAACCACCAGCAACTTCGTCTGACAAGAGCAAGCCCTGACCTGAATCGTAAACCGGCCATCATCCTGCGCGGACACTTTTTGCACATTGACCGTTCATAATTTGAACAGCAGGAACGATATTTTCCTTTGACGCCTGGTGGGTTGACCGCCTCTATGCAGAGCAGCCGGTATGCAGCCGGTATGCCTAAGAACAGATTCGAGATTCCAGCATGACGCTTTTCCAGGACATCGCCATCATTGACCTGCTTCGCCAACGCGAGGCAGAGTTCGTCGTGGTCTGGTCCTGCGAGCAGAAAATCAAGGAACTCCTGGGCGATGTCGACTTCCCGTTTCCAATGCCGGTCGACTTACCTTCGCAGCAACGTCGCACTATCCGCAAAACCGCGCCACCGAAAAAGCCGCAGCAGCCATCAACCCTGCCGGAAATCGCTGGGCAGGCTAGTCCGGTTGACCCAAGCATCTTGTCATCGCTTAGGAAGCTTGACGCATCCCGAGAAAATGCATACCGGCTAGTTTTTCTGCGGCATGGGGTCAAAGATTCCAGCTTTCAGACTGATTACGACTTAATAACTGCCTTAGCCGGATTGCATTGTCCCGAATTCCAATTACTTTCCTTGGAGACTGTCTCTTTCACCGACTTGGATAATTGGCAGGTGGTTGACACGCTTTGGGAAGATTCCCCGTAGCGGCGTCAGAACCACCTTTCAGGCGGGAGGCACATCATTATGTTAACCAGACCCAGACCGACATCACGCCCGCGTCGTTATTCGCCGCCGCCGAAACGGTTCGACTGGCGGACGGCTTGGACCCGTTTTTTTCAGGCAGTTCTGTTGCCGTGGAGCCGTTTGGTCCGTCTGCCCAACTTGTTCACTGTTCCTGGCGACATCCTGGGGGGCATGGTCTTGGCGGCAGTCATCACCCGAACCCCTATCAACGGCTGGAGCCTCCTTGGCATGTCCGTCGTTTCGCTCCTGCTCTATAGTTTCGGCACGATCATGAATGACATCTGCGACTTTCCCGAGGACAGCCGCCGTCGACCGGAACGTCCTCTGCCCAGTCGTCAGATCACCATTCCCCAGGCTACGCGGGCTGCCCTGTTCTGTCTGATCACCGCCATCATCCTGGCTGGATTGAACGGTCGGCGCCCTTTCCTGGTCGCCGTTCTCCTGGCTGGCCTGATCATCGCCTATAATCTGCGCATGAAAAAATACCTCTTCTCCGGCTCGACCGCCATGGGTCTTTGCCGAGGCCTGAATTTTCTCTTAGGCGCCAGTGCCGTGGCCGTGCCTCTCGGCATTTTCCCACCGGTACTGGCTTTGTCAATCCATATCTTCACGGTCACTTGGCTGGCCGATGGCGAGAATCGCACCCAGATTCCTAACAAAAACGTGTTCATACCTGCCATCACCTTTCTGGTTGGATGGCTGGTCACCCTGCCTTTCATTCCCTTAGCCGTGCTGCGCAGCTCCGGGCTGGTCAGCCTGGGCTTCCTATTGCTGGCTGTCATCACCAACCTCTACGCCGCCTTTGCTGTGTTCAATCGCACTACCCCGCCAAGCAAAATGCGGATTCTGATCGGCCGACTGATACGGTCGCTGATCTTCTGGCAAGCAGCCTGGATTACCTTGGCAGGAATGGGACACGCACTCGAAATAGGCGCCCTGGCAGTAGGATGCTGGGTACTCGCAACCGTTATAGGTAATAAGATTGCGAGCAGTTGAAGAAGGAGTGGACAGTGGACAATAGACTTTAGTGGACGTTATATGGACATGAGTAGACGATGGACGATAGACGCCAATGGACGGTAGTGGAAATGGACGTGGACGGCAGTGGACAGTAGTGGACATGCGGAGCTTTCGACACGTATCTTGTACAGGCCTTCAGACGATGAAGATGCATCATGCTTACAGTCATGCCCCCTTGCGCCGTAGGCGCTTAACCATGCTTAACCCCAGGCTTTAGGCATACCCCAAAAGTGATGCCCAGTATGGGCACTACCGGACGTCTAACAAACAGAACCGCTGTGCCAAATCTCTCTTTCTATCACAAGATCTTGCACATTACCTAATTTTTCGATAAAGTGAATATCATGTCTCAAAATAGAAAGCTATTGCTGGTGCAGTGCGCTGGCCTTGGCTACGAACTTGTTTGCCGACACGACGGTCTTTTAGCTGATCTTGGCTTGCCATTCCAGCCTTGCACGCCGGTTTTCCCTGCTGTCACCTGCACGGCTCAGGCGACTATGCGAACAGCGCTGCCTCCGGCGCAACACGGCATCATCGCCAATGGCCGCTTTGACCGCCGGTCTCGACGCGTTGACTTCTGGCAGCAGTCGGCTCGCCTTGTCCACGGCGAACGCATCTGGGCCGCGTCCCGGCGACGGGGGCGGACCACGGCTATGTTGTTCCACCAGCAAAATCTTGGGGAAGACGTCGACTACGTCATTTCCCCGGCACCTATTCACAAACATCACGGCGGCATGCTGCAAGCCTGTCAGACTAAGCCGCCTGAACTGGAAGCGCAGTTAAACAGCACGATTGGCAAGCGATTCAACTTGTCTGACTATTGGGGTCCTCGCGCCAACCGCCGTTCAACGCAATGGATTACGGGCGCTACTCTGACCGTCATGCAAAAACACGCTCCAGACGTCCTGCTGACTTATCTGCCGCACCTTGACTACTGCCAACAAAGCCACGGCCCAGACGACCACCGGCGGATGGCCTCCGAAATCAGCGTACTGGCCGAATGTCTCGGCCGCCTTGTCCAGTCAGCCGAGCAGCAGGGCTATGACATCATGGTCTGGGGCGACTACGCCATCACGCCAGCGCAACAACCCGTGTTTCCCAACAAGGCTCTCCTTGAAGCCGGATTTTTCCTCTGCCGCCGAGTTGCTGGCCGCCTTTATCCGAATCTCTATGACAGCCGCGCCTTTGCTATGTGCGACCATCAAGTCGCCCACATCTATATCACTAATCCGGAAGACACGCCGGGCGTACGCAGTCTTTTGTCTACCCTGCCTGGAGTAGCCAGTGCCTGTTCCGCTGCCGAGGCCGGATTAGACCACCCTGAAAGCGGCGAATTAGTCCTGACTGCGCAGCCTGGCGCCTGGTTTGCCTATCCTTGGTGGGAGAATGCCAAAGAAGCGCCTGACTACGCCACCCACGTTGACATCCACAGCAAGATTGGCTTTGATCCTTGCGAGCTGTTCTGGGACATCCCATTCCTCTCCACCAGCACCGACTGCCAAAAGCCTAGGGGGACGCACGGGCGCACAGACGCGCCAGCCGCCGTCGCCGCCAGCAACGGCTTAGCTCAAGTCCGAAACCTGACCAACCTGCTGGACATCAGCCGATTCCTCAAACAACGCCTGCAACCATCCTGAACATGCGCCCGTGACAACCCCTTTGATAAACTGTAAAAATCGTGTCGATAACCTTGTGCATTATTTCTATCATCATCTTATCAACAGCTTATGAAAAGGTTTTTATTCTTTAGATGTCGTTCCAAGTCATATAATTAACCAAACCAACTTGAAAAGTGCCGTTGCATAATAATATTGTATTTAAATACATTTATATAATTTTATTATAGACTGCCAAGACGGTTTGAGGGCCGATTCCGGGTCCGCCAGTATAAACAACACGCCACGGGGAAAGACAGCAACATGAAATTCTCAGTTACGAAAGAACATCTGAATACCGCCTTGAAACGGGCTATGTGCGCCATCAGCCCGCGAGTGACCTTCCCTATATTGAACAATTTCCTGTTGGAAACCAAGGACGACCGCCTGATCGTCACTGCTTCCGACCTGGAGATTTCCGTGCGCACCAGCGTCCCGGCCCTAGTTGAAGAAGAGGGCAAGACGACGCTGCCCGCGAAAAAGCTGGCTCAGATCGCGGCGGCTTTTCCGGTTGGCGACGTCACTTTCATCTGCGACGATGATGAAATCAGCTCCTTGTCCTGCCAGAAGTCCAACTATAAGCTGCGCGGCTTGGATGCTAGCCAGTTCCCGCCGATGGGTGATTTTGAGGAAGTCTGGTCATTCACTCTGCCAACCAATGAGCTGGTTCGCAGCATCGCCAAGGTCTCTTACGCCCGCAGTGGCGACGAGACCCGCAAGCAGCTCAACGGCGTCCTCTTCAGCGTCCGCAACGCAGTGTTGACGATAGCCGCGACGGACGGCCGGCGGCTGGCTCTGATGGAGAAGCCACTGCCTGACGCCACGGCGAGTGACGGCGATGTGATCCTGCCTAACAAGGCGTCGACGGAATTGGCTCGCGGCCTGGATGGGGACGGTGATGTGAAAGTTCGCCTGAACCAAGCCTGCGTCGTCTTTGAAACTAACGACACCGTCATCATGACCAAGCTCGTCGAAGGCACCTATCCGAATTTCCGCCAAGTCATTCCAGACACTTTCACTCGCTCGGTCGCTATTCCCCGCGCCAATTTTGCTGAGGCCTTGAACCGCGTGTCGATGGTCGTCAGCGACAGCAGCGCGTCGGTTCGTCTGCAATTGAATGAAGGCCAGTTGGTCGTTTCTGCCAGCAGCCCTGACGTCGGCGAAGCCAGCGAGCCGGTTGACGTCTCGTACGAAGGCGAGCCTGTCACCATTTCCTTCAATCCGTTGTTTTTCAACGAACCTTTGAAATATCTTGACTGCGATCAGCTGATCATGCAGTTCAAGGATGACTATAGCCCGGTCGTGATTTCCGGCGACGAGGGATTTTTGTACGTCCTCATGCCGATGCGCGGTTGACGCAACGTGCTCCATCACATTCGCCTCACTGATTTTCGCAACTATAGTTCATGCCGGGTTGATTTGCATTCCGGCATGAATTGTTTTATCGGTCGGAATGGTCAGGGCAAGACCAACTTGCTGGAAGCCGTCTACTACCTGTCGCTGCTCCGGTCGTTCCGAACTTCGCGCCTGGCGGATTTAATTTCATGGAAAAAAAATGGCTTTGTCCTCAGCGGCCAGGCTCGCGACAGTGCTGGTCGACCGGTCGACCTAGCCGTTTCCCAAGGCTTGGAAAGGAAATTGCTCATCAATCACAACCCAGTTTACCGGGCCAGTGATTTCATCAATCAATTTGTCTGCGTCACCTTCATCCCCCAGGATTTAGAACTCATCCAAGGCGATGCTCAGCTGCGCCGTCGCTTCATGGACATCGCCATCAGCCAGTCGTCGCCCGGTTTTCTACGTCATCTGCAAGCGTACGGCAATGCGCTTAAAAGCCGCAATGCCATGCTGCGCAATCTGGACAAGTACCCGCGCACCATGATTACTGCGTACGATTGCCAGATGATTCGGGAAGGCATCGCCGTTGAACTGGCACGCAAGGAATTCGCCCGTGACATCAACCAGTCGCTGGAGGAAAAGTCGGTTTCTTTGCTGACAGCGGAGCGGCGCCTGGAAGTGCGTTACCTTTCTAGACTCAGCAACCTCCTGCAATGCAGCGACGACGATCCTGATCAGCTTGAAGCGACCTATCGCCAGGGACTGGAGAAGTCATACGAGCGCGATTGCCGCTACGGCTACACTGCCATCGGGCCGCATCGCGCTGACTTGAGCTGCATTCTTGACGGCAACCTCCTGAACCGCTACGGCTCCCAAGGGGAATGTCGCATAGCCTCGCTCGCCTTGCGTTTCGCCTGCCTGGACATCATCCGGCGACGACGCGGCGACGACGATGTCACCCTGATTGTCGACGATGTTTTTGGCGAACTTGACGCTTTCCACCGTCGACACTTCTTTGCTGAATTGACGCACGGTTCGCAAGTCCTGCTGGCCTGCACAGCCATACCGCCTGAATTAGGTCGGCCCGACCGTCTTTACAATGTCTCCGCAGGAACCCTATCATCACCCCAGGAAAAACATGAAGAAGAATAAATCCGTCCTTTTCGGCTGGCTCGCCCTGCTAGTCAGCATCATCTTGTTCAGCACCGTGGAAATCGTCGGCAAGAAAATCAATGCCAAGGCCACCATTGAGCCTTTCACCATGGTTTTCCTGCGTTTTTTCCTGACCGGCATTGTTTTGACCTGTCTGTCTTTGCCCGGGTATTTTCGGCGGGGCAATCGCTTAGGCTTGAATGACCTGAAGCATTTTTTAGTCAATGGCGCGGTTGGCATCGCGGTGTCCATCAGTTTATTTCATGCGGCTATTGAGATGTTCACCAATGCGTCCTCCTCGGCGGTGGTATTCAGCGCCAATGGCGTTTTCACTGCGGTTCTGGCTCGTTTTATGAACAACGAAGCTTGGAGCTGGCGCAAATGGTGCGCCGTCGTCTTCGGCATTTTGGGCGTATCTCTGTTCATCCGGGAATCCGGTGCGCCGACGCGGGGGGCCATCTATGCTCTCCTGGTCATGTCCCTGGCAGCGCTCTGCTTCAGCTTCAGCGTCTGCTATGCCCGGCGCTATGGCGCCAAATATGGCCCGATGCTGTTCATGGGTGCCTCCTCGCTCATCGGCGGCCTGCTTACCCTGCCCCTGGCCTGGTGGCGAAGAGCCGAAGACACCTGCGCCGAAATCAGCGCAGTGATTCCGGAGATGTTCTACATGGTCTTCATCTGCACCACCCTCGCGTATTATCTGTTCTATATTGGCATCGCCAGAACCACTGCCTTCGGAGCGTCCATGTCCTTTTTCCTGAAACCTGTCCTCGCCTGCATCTTTGCCTGGATTCTCCTTGGTGAACAAATGAACGTATGGACGATGAGCGGCACCGCTATGATTATGGTCGGAATGTCCTTTATCATGAACTTCAAAGCCCTGAAAGAAGCCTGGCGTTCCTGAAGAAAACGCCTAGGACACAGCGAGCGACGCCGCCGGGATATTTTTCCAGCGCTGACATTGAATTATCGTCTGCATTTTGCTAAAATTAATTAATTAGCGCAAAATCTTCGATGCGACAGGAAACGGTTTTCCGTCTGATTCAGGCAGATGTTCTATGGGAAGCCGTTGCTACGTCGTCTGGTCTCCAACCCTGGATGCAGTTTGGAAACGACTCATGTCATCTTCAACCGAGAGGGCAAGTCTGCCGTCGATGATGCGACGGTTGAGATGTCTGCTTTCGGCGCCAGCACAGCCATTCCAGGCAAGCCGCTGAAAGCTGATCACAATATTCCCCCTCCGCCTGGTTGTGAATTGATTTCCCTGCTTGGTTCAGGTGGCATGGGCACGGTCTTCTTAGCTCGGCAATGCCATTTGAACCGTCTGGTGGCGGTTAAGATGCTCCATAAGGAGTTTGCCGCCAATCCTGTTTTCATCAACCGGCTCAGGAGTGAGGCGATCACGCTGGCGGCGATGAATCATCCGAACGTGGTGGGCTGCCATGACATCGTCACCACCACCGAAGGTGTCTACTTGATCATGGAGTACATCCCTGGTCAGCTCAGCGTCAAGAGCCTGTTGCTGCGCTTTGGGCCGCTGCCAGAGCCGCTGGTCGTGCGCATCCTCCTGGACGTCGTCAAGGGCCTGGCCTACGTCTTCGAGAAAGGCTATACGCATTTTGACCTGAAGCCGGACAACCTCCTCATCTATCACGATTCCGCCGAGCCGCTGCGCGAAGCCTCAGAACTCTTTTTAGACAAGAATACCCGGGTGACCATTTGCGATTTCGGCATTTCCAAGCAGAACGGCGCGTCGCAGAATCCGTCAGCATCAGAGCCGCCGCCGCCAGGAAGCGTCCTTGGCAGCCCGGCGTACATTGCGCCAGAGCAGGTGTTCTTTCCCGAGGACGTCGATTTCCGGGCTGACATCTATGCCTTGGCAGGTACGGCCTTCTATATGCTGACCAATTCGGTGCCGTTTACGATCACGGAGCGCGACCTCCTGTTGACGCACAAATTGAACCATGACATCCCGGATCCGTCCTCAATGGGGGCGAAAATCAGTCCGGAGTTCGCCGCCATTCTCCGCCGCATGGGCAGCGCTGATCCAGGGAAGCGCTATGGCAACTACCATGATCTACTGGTGGAATTGGAACTTCTGCACGACAAGTACAACCAACAGCTGTACACCGCCTGGAAAGCAGTCCGCCGCCTTGATTTCATCAAGGGCGGAACCGCTGCGCTGCTGTTGCTGGCACTGCTGTTAGGCATCTTTTGGGGCGTGAAGCACGTCCATGCGAAGTACTATCAGGCTGTCCGCGTCTCTCTGGCGACATCCATGGGCTTCTGGCAGGGCGACGGTGACTGGACAGCCGGAAAAGACCCGCAAGAACACACCTGGACCGTGACTGGAAAAAAGGCGCGCGGCTGGTTGAACCTGATTCAGACTATCCACCCCGGACAAAACCTCCAATTCAAAATCAGGCATCCGACGCCGGGAAGCGTCATCTGCCAAATCAAGTACGGTATCGACCAATATGGCATGTTTGTCTGGCGACGGGACGCAGACCTGAAATGCTCATATTCACTTTACGCAGACCGAAAAGTTACCGCTATCGGCGAAATGAACGACAAAAAACCGATCGAGTGGCTGGAATGCACTTTCAAATTGTCGCGCCGGAAAATCATCCTATACGTCGATGGCGAATTAGCCGCAGTGACGCATCTTGACAAGCCGATGGCAGCGTGCCATTTCGCCATCAGGGGCATTAACGCCAACATGGTGCAGATCAAAGAAGTGTATATCTCAGACTTGCAGTCTACGGCGTTTAATGAGTAAGAGGATGGTGGACGGTGGTGCTTGTGTAGTGCCTTTACAAGGCACCACTTTCGGTGTGCGTCTATCCTAGGCTAAAGCCTTAGGGTTAAGCATGGTTAAGCACCTACGGCGAAAATCGACCGATTACGACCGATTACTCTCAACAAAAACAAAAATTTAAAATCTATGGACTTACTGAAATTCGGCATTAGCTTATTTCCTAAATCGATTTATCTGCTATTTTACTGCTGGCTATAGGTTTCATTTTTTTGTTATCTGCTGCTTGGTCATTTTTTCTGTCATTTAGTCTTGTGCATATACCTTAATCACGGTTTTATTAGGAATTTAACATGAAACAGAGAACGCGCTTCACCCTCATTGAACTTTTGGTGGTCATCGCCATTATCGCGATTCTGGCAGCGATGTTGTTGCCTGCGTTAGCGAAGGCGCGTGACAAGGCTCGCACCGCTCAATGTCAATCGCAATTGCGCCAAGTAGGCCTTTTTCAGGGAATGTACAATTCAGACTATATGGGCATGTATTATCCTCCGGTAAAAATTACCAGCAATTACAATTCGAATTTATGGGCTAAGATTTTGGCGGCGGAGAATTTTCCTGGTGTTCCCTATAAGAGTTATTACAAGCATTTTGCTTGTCCTTCTAAAGACCCCGCCTGGGTTGGGACTGAGGATCCTTGGGGCGTGACCTACGGGATGAATGCCTATATTTCTGCGTCGGCGGAAGGTTCGGTTCCTTTTTATGGCTACACGCATGCCAGTCCGCTATTATGGAACTATCCGAGTAGTTCCATCTTATGTATAGACAACCGTTTTCCAGATGTACATTATAAAGGTTTTTTGGTTCCCGGCGATTATAGGACTTACAGTTGGGGGCACAATAGCAAAATCGGGGTTAATATTCTTTTTCTTGACTTGCATGTCGAGTTTGTTTCTACCCAGGGTCTGACCGGCACTGACGCACCAAGAGTTCTGACTAAATACTATTTATGGCATCGCTGGAATGTAAATTCCGGGCCTTGAATGAGTCTTAGCCTCCAGCGAAAAATGATGAAACGCTAACTTTAATTCTTACATAAGCCATGAGCAGGGAATTTTCATGTTTGAGAAGATTAGGGAACCTGTTTTTTTGTTAAGTTTTTGTCTTGTTTTAGTCAGTGGGAGTAGTATTGCCATGCCAGTTCGGTTGAAATGTGGCGTTACGGATAAGAACCAACGGTGGCAGTCGGCGCCTGCTGCCTGGGCCAGCGATGGGCAGATTCTCAAGGCTGTCCCTGGCCATTATTCTGAAGAAAGCGCACCGGCAGAAGTCCATTTGACCAAGGCCGGGAAGTATTATGCTGCAGTACGCTATTGGGAAGAAAAAGACAAACGCAGCAATTTTGCCGTATTAGTGCGCAACAGTGCCTTGGAAACGGTGCATTTTGAAAAGGTTGACTGGAATAAATATTTGCCGACGGCGCGTTCATACAAGGCGGCAGAATATCCACAAACGAGCGGTCCCGCCTGGCACAGCTTCAGTTTCACTGCGGAATTTCCCGGTGATTACTGCATCAGCCTGTTGCCACTAATATATAAGGGGGCGGCGTCCTGGCGCCAGATTGACTGTATGTTGCTTTCAGCTGAACCCATGGATGATTTAGCGAAGTTTGATCTCAGCAGCCTGAACAGCCTCCCGCCTGCGGAGAAGGTCCGCAAAGGTTTTGCTTTGCCCGGGCCGTTTCCATTCATTGGCAATGTCACACCGGTCTTTCCACTGGGCATTATCAATTGCGGCAGCACTTTCTCTGATCCGGCCAGCCAGATTTACCTGGGATTCACCCACGACCATGCAGCCAACTATTATCTGAAAGGAACGGTGGGAGAAACAAGCGGCATCAAGGCTATGCTCTCACCTTTCAGTGACTATCAACCAGACTTGCAGAAAAAATACCCTAAGCCGCAGGGACGCTTCGTCAATGCGAATGGCGAAGTGGGCAATTCCTTCAGCCTGCATTTTTCCGAATTCTGGGATGAAGTCAACCTTCGCGCCCTAGCAAAAGTCCGCCAGCATTTGGAAGAAGGCAATATCGACCAGGTCTGCATCTCTGGCGAATGGGGTGGATTCTACGACTATTCCGAGCTCGCCATCGCTAAATTCCGTCTTTTCCTGGAGGAGCGTTATCAGGACTGCGCCCGCTTGAACGCAACTTGGAATGCCAGTTATAGTTCCTGGCAGGAAGTGCAGCCGCCGAAAACCGTCGAGGAAAATCCGGCGGCATATTACGACTTCCAGGAATTCTCAGGGAAAACCTTTGCCAAGCTATTGGCCGCACGGGCCGCACGGGTGAGGCAAGAGGCACCCAATGTCAAAGTCACCAGCCAACTGTCTAATCTCAATATCTTTGGAGCTGACTTCAAGAAAAGGCTGCCAATGGATTATGAAGAAATTTTCAACATTGTCTTCAGGCCCGGTGATTTATTTGGGTGGGATGGCTATTGCGCCGATGATTACATGGGCGCTGAAGTCGATTTTTTAGACAGCATGTCGCACGGCATTCCGATCGTGAATCAGGAGACCAATGTCCATACGGAAGACCCCTTTATCATGAGCCGTACGTTTTGGACGATGGTCGGCAAAGGCGTGAAGGGAATATATCTTTTCATGTTCCAGGAAGGCGTGTTTCATGATTCATATCCAAAATGGGCTTTGCTCAACGGCGACTTCAGCCATAAAGACAAATTAGGCAGTGCTGCGGACATTGCGCATGAAGTTCATCGCCTAGAGCCGTTTTTCACTGCTGCCCAGAGAGCGTATGCGGTCAAACCTGTCTATGTATATTACAGTCGTCTGGACAGCCTTTATCACGGCCCCTTGCTCTCTTCTTGGAGCGAAGGCGCCAATTCACCCTACCGGGTTTATGAGCTGTTGCGTGCGGCTGGATACGCCGTGCGCTACATCACTGCCGAACAAATATGCGCCGGCGGCCTGGAAGGAGCAGGCGCTCTGGTTTTATCGCAAAGCGAACGCATTCCTGCTGAAGCCAGCCGTAAAATTTCCGCATGGATTCAAAGCGGCGGGATCGCCATTGCCGACATGCTGCCCGGCATCAAAGACCGTGCCGACCGTACCGACCTGAGCTTGATGCGCCTGTTCGGAGTGGAGCCGGCGGCTAAAGAAGCTCCCGCTAAATCCGTGTTGGCTTTGCAGGAATCCAGCCAGGGCTATGGGGAAGTTACCATCAATGCCATTGAAAACAAGGATATTCCTTCCAGTGTTTTTGAAATCTGGCAGCAATTCGATTCACAACATCCCATGCTTAGGGGGATAGCGCCATACACTTTCAGCGGCTTTGGTCGGCAGAAAGTGAATCTCATGGCCGGGGAGACCGTCGGCATGAGCTTTGGGGGCGTCCCGGCTCTGGTGGTCAATGAGCCAGGACAAGGCAAAACGCTCTATTTGGCAGGCATGCTTGGCTCTGTCTATGGCGGCTCTTGCAGCCGATATGAATTTGACGATGCGCATGCGGGTTCTTCGCCACATCGCCTGATTGCAAGTTTTTTGTCCTGGGCCGGTTTGTCGCCGCAGGCAAAAGTGCATCTGGAAGAAAAGAGGGCACGAAAAATCCGGGTGGAAAATCCGTTGGTCGATTCCAGGGGCAATATCATGTTTGCTTTGACCAGCTTCAATGACGGGGCAGTCGAACCCTTCACCGTTGACACTGCCTGGCCGCAGAATCTTCCAAAGCCAAAGCGCTTCTTTGCGGTAGTCGACCATTCCCGCCGGCTCCACCCAATAGACGTTCTGTTTACTGAAAACAATCACATTCGCTTTGTCGTTC
>Ga0209723_1002485_pt1 | contig 24602 bp, 1 predicted proteins | sample BiotimSIPDNA_2_FD_185750 | JGI IMG/M metagenome (GOLD analysis project Ga0209723, IMG submission 185750) | Anaerobic biogas reactor microbial communites from Washington, USA - Biogas_R2 time_0 SIP DNA (SPAdes) (version 2) | ecosystem: Engineered > Bioreactor > Anaerobic > Unclassified | place...
GATGCACCGAGTTTCACCGTACTGCCAGTTGAAAGCTCCAACGCGAAACCGTCCGCAAACAACGTAACATGTGGACACGTAACAAGCTAACCGGCACCAAGCGTCGCCATATTCCGGGATCGCACCCCCAAGGAAAAGCCAATCCGTAAGCTGCTCAACGAACTGGACAGACTCATCGTGCCTGATGGATCCGTTCCGCTAATGGGATCCCCATGCACGTACAGATACTTGTGCAGGCTCAGCGGATCTCGGAGGTTCCCGAAGAACGGATCAACACGATTGAACCTTCCGGTGGCGAGATCATAGTACCTTGCCCGGAGGTACTGCATCTGGAGCCGCTGGTCGAATTGCTCGCCGCTGTAGAGGAGCGTGGTAAGAACAAGTGCGGGGTTGAAACCGATGGCGTTGCCGTACGCATCATAGGCGAACGTCTGGCCGCCGATGATGACGCCTGAGCCGTTCAACAAGGCTCGCGTGCTGCCGTGGCCGTCGTAGAGCAGGTGATACACCGGGCCAGCTGCTTCGGCTTGGCTGATTACGTCCAGGCCCAGCGTGTACGCGCGCTGCAACTGGTGGGCACCGTTTAACTCCTCCAGCACTTGGGCGTAGCCGGTGGGGTTGTTGCCGTCCACCAAGTACAGAACTTTGTCCGTGCCTTCGACCTTCTGCACGCGGATGCCGGAGGTGTTGTACTCGTACTGGCTGGTTTCTACGCCGCCGGATGTCGCGCCGTTGGTGTCGATCTCGGCTTGCGCCAACCGATTTTGCAGGTTGAACGAATACTTGGCGTCGCTGACGATGACTCGCCCCTCGCTCGTGTTGGCGCCTTGGAAGACCGTCTTGCGGGTCTCCATCGTCCAACTGCCGCCCGTGCCGGGTTGGCCGTCTGTGTCGGGATCGTACTCGTGCCACGTCGTCTGGTCCGTGGTGCGCGCACCGTCTGCGGCAATGCTTTGCGCCAACTCGGTCAGCAGACGATCGTTGTCGTCGTAGGCGTACTTGATCGCCTGATCGGGAGTCAGGTTTCCGCCGTCGCGGTACGCCGTGAACGCTGCCGCGGCCGGAGCGGTGTCGGTCAGCTTTTCGCGTCGATTCCCAACGAGATCGAAGCGGTAATCCGTAGCAAAATCGTCCTCGGTGAGCGGGTCGTTGTTGATGACGGGATCGTCGTACACCTCGCGCGTCAGACGGCCCACAGCGTCGTAAAACCAATCGACGCGCGTTGTGTACCCCTGCGAGTCCGTTTCGGTCACACCCCGCCGGCGGCCGTCAGCGAGGAGGTCGTAGTCGAATTCCGCCAGCAGCGGCTCGCCGGCGTCCCACACCCGGTCCTTGTCGGCGTCCTCGAAGTGCCGGAGCAGTTCCAGGCGGTTGAGTTGGTCGTAATCGTAGTCCGCGATCACGCGGGTGAATCGCTGACGTACTTGGTCCAGGTTGCCCAACAAGTCGTAGAAGTAGTCGGTAACATCGGGTTGGTTGCCGGCGTCAGTGCTGGCATCCACGACTTGACCGTTGCGCCGTACGGCCCGGACCTCATCCAGCCGGCCCAGGGTGTCGTACACGTACATGGTGTGGGTTGTGGCCGCCGTCGCGTCGGTTCCGCTGCCGGTCCAGGTTTCCGTGTGCCGGCCGGTCACGGTGTCGAACACATAGTGGACCACGCCTTCGGGCCCCGTCTCGGCGACAACTCGGCCTTGGGCATCGTAATCTGTTTCTTCCGTGCGGTGCACGACCATCTGGTTCGCGTCGCGACGAGAGACGACCACCTCGGTCTGGCGGCCGAAGGCATCGTAGCTGTAGACCCAGACCTCGGCCGGGTTCTGCGTGGCAGGTTCCGCGACCCAAGTTCGGTAGTCCGCCAGATTCTGGAAGAATCGCGTCTCTTCCAAGCGTCCTGTGCCACCGGAGTCGGTGTCATACTGGAACTCGGTCACCACGCCCTCGAAGGAGACGTGGTAAACTTGCTGACCCAGATCGTTGTACCAGAAGTACTCCGTGAACGGCTGGGGCATGAAGGCGGTGGGGATGTGCCCGCTGGCGTCCAAGACCCCCATGCCGCTGGCATTGGGATCAAACGAGGGCATGCCCAGCGGCAAAGTGCGCGTCAGCTGGCGGCCTTGCGCATCGAAGGTGAAGCGGGTCTCGCGAACGTCGGCGCCCTCGTAACCCACGCCCGTTTCGTGGTCGTAGGCAATCGTGCCGTCGGTTCCTTGGGCCACGTTGTCGCGGATTAGCGTTTGGTTACCGTTGGCATCATAACCATATTCGTAGCGCGGCCGCACTAGCTGGCCCGTCTGCCAATGCGCGACGGCGGGCAACACGACCGCACTCAAGCGGCCACTGGCGTCGTACTCGAAGAACTTGGTCGGCAGCGGCGCACCTACGGCCAGCGAACCTAGCGGCTGTGTGGCATCCGGTTGCCCGTCCGCGTCGGCGTCCCAGCCGGTGACCACAAAGGAGTCGGCATCGACGTTCCAATCCGCCAGGTACAAGGTGTCCGTCTGCTGCGTCTCCGCCTCTTGGCGTCCGAACTTATCGTAGTGGACCAAGACGAACGATTCGACGGGCGTGCCGACGCCATAGGTCGTCTTCACGCGATTGCCGAATTCGTCGTACTCGTACGAGGTCCGCTGGGCGGCGGCGTTCAGCGGAGCGGGGTAGCCAGGGAGACGGTCGCCGTTCTCGCCCACGACCTCGACCAGATTGGTGCGTTGCTCCGCGACGCGACCCTGGTCGTCATACTCGGTCTCGCTGCGCAAGCGGACGTGAAAAGCAGTTAGCGGAGAGCCGAGAGCGGAGAGTACGGACTCAGGCAAGGCGACGGAGTCGGCTCGCACGATGTGGCCGATCGTGGCCACTTGACGCCCGAGGGAGTCGTACTCGTATTGGGTGACTTGCCCATCGGCGGCGATCGAGCGGGCAACCTGGCCCTTAGCATTGTAGACGGTTTCCGTCGCCGAGAGCACGCTCCCGGAAGTTGACAGGTTTGAGCTGAGCGTTGAGGGTCCGGAGTAAGCCGGATCCAGCGGATCGACGGGGTTCCCCGTAGCCGGGTCGATGACGTCGATTTGTACGCCTTCAAGACGCTCCGTTTTCACGACGCGGCCGAGGGTGTCGTAAATGGTCTTGGTGCCGTACACCGTGGCGGTGGAGTCGAGGACGTAGCGATCCGTGGCGACTTCGACCCGGCCGTAGTCGTCGTACACGGTGCGGCTGACGAGCCAAACCACCTCGGTGCCGCCTCCCTCGCTGGCACGTCGGGCTTGGGTGGCCGTCTGCACGACTTCGCCGTACCGATTGTACGTGGTGCGAGACTCGTTGCCATACTGGTCGAAGGAGGAGACAACGCGTCCCGCATTGTCGTAGTCCGTGCGGGACGTGCTGACCGTCGTACCGCGACTAGTCAGGACCGACGTGACCAGGGCACCCGTACCGATCAGGTCGATTACGATGCCCTTGACTCGTTCGGTCTGAATCACGCGTCCCGCGCCGTCGTAGGTGGTGATCGTGCCGCCGATCGGCTCGGTTGTGCCCTCGACATACTGGTCCGTGGTGGCCACGGCCCGGCCCGCGGCGTCGTAGACTGTCCGCGAGACCAGATACTGGGTTCCCTCGCTGACGCTTCGGGTTTCGCTGCGGGTCTGAATCTGCTGGCCGCGCAGGTCGTAGGTGTTTTCCGTGACGTCCTTATTCCGGTCGGTGCTCGATGTGACCTGACCGGCGGCGTTATAATCGGTCCCGCTGCTCCAGAGGACGAAGTCCTGATACGGCGCGGCGTCGAACTGAACCGCCTCGATGGCGCTGGCGTCGGTGATGTACTGACCGGCGGACAATTCGAGCCGACCAGACTCGACCACTCGCCGGTTCCCGTCATAGTGGGTTACGTCCAGGACTTGGACGCTGCCACCCGTACTCGTGTCGAAGTACCAGGTGCCGACCTGATCGCCATTGATGTCGTAGGCGAAGGAAGTCGTACGGCCTGCGGCGCTCGTCGTGCTGGTCACGTCACCGTACTGGTTGTAGGTGCTGTTGACCAACAGGATACCAGCGTCGTTGTAGACCTTGGTCAAGTTGCCCTTCGGGTCGTAGTCCATGCGAGTAACCACGGAGGTCCGCTGGCCGTTGGCATCCAGCGCCGGTGCGTACGTCGCGGAGAGCAGCCCCCGTTCGTCATACACGTTGGTCGTCGGGTTCTGCAATTCGTCGAACGTCGTGGTCGGTTGGCCGTGGCCGTTGTAGTGCGTCGCCGTGGACGTGCCGCGTGGATGGATCGTCTCCAGCAGATCGCCCGTCTGCTCGTCGTACCGATATCGAGTCGTCAGATCGTTCGTTTCTCCGTTGTCCAGGGAATCGATCAGGCCGACGACGGTCGTTTCGGTCAGCACCCGGTCCTTGGCGTCGTAGGTCCGAAGCGCGATCCCGCCTTCCGGGTTTTCCTCGCGAACCACGTTGCCGTGAGCGTCGGTCTGGACAATGGAGGTATTGCCGAGTTGGTCGGTGATATGCTGGATCTTCGATTCGCCGTTCCACTGGTATTCGATCGTTTTTCCGTCGGCGTCCGTCACGCGTTTGACTCGGCCCTGCTCGTCGTATTCCGTCCTGGCCGCGCTTCGGCCTAGTGGGTCGATGATTTCGTCAAGATAGTGCTCCGGGGCGTCGGCCCCGGTCAGGTACCTGAAGGTCGTCGTTGCGTCGACGCGATCGGTCATGGAGACCAGATCGCCCGCCGCGTCATAGGCGTATTCAATCCGGTGACCCGCCGGATCGATCAACGCCGTAATCCGCCCGCGGAAGTCGCGTTCGAACTGAACGCTACGGCCGGCGCTGTGTTCGATGCCCATGCCGGTGAACGTCAGCGTGTTGCCCGATAGGTCCGTGATCGTCGACAGTTCGCCCGTCTCGGCGTTGATCGCCAATTCGGTCCCGTTACGCAGCTTCAGGGTGTACGCGCCGCCCAGCACTGGGTCCGCGGGCGTGTAGTCGCGCCCGGTGCTCATGTCGATATACGTGTTGTAGCTCAGCTTGCGCAGGTAATACGGCTCGACGATCAGGTCGCTGGTCACGCCGTAGTCCGGAAGGAAACGCGGCACGTAGTCGGCGGTGAAACCAAATCCGAAACTCTGCTGCTCGGGCGCGAATGTGAAGCCTTGTTGGCTGCCATCCGGCAATGTGATGACCACGCGCGTGCCATCTTCAAAGGGCCGATGACCGAATAGGCCGCCGCCCTGGGTGCCGTCCCCGAAGTCGACTGATACTTTCGTGTTGCTCAGATCCAGCCGCCAGCCGTAACCGAAATCGCCCTGAATCTCCGCGTCCAACGTGTCGTAGGTCCGCGTGATCGTGAGCGGCAGGCCGGCGACCGGTACTTCCAGATCCACGAAGCTGAGCGTGAAATTGCCGAGCTTCAGATTGCCTTCCACTTCCACCGTCACACTGTCGCTGGACGTGTTGTTGCCGGTGTCTGTGACGACCAGGTCCAGGCGGTACATTCCGTTGCGCAGGATCGTGGGATCGAAACGCCCCAGCACGCCGTTATCGATCGTGCCGGTGCCCTCGGCGATCAGGCCACCCTGTCCGCCGTCCAGCGGCGTATAGGTCAACTGCCAGTCGCGGATCGCCACGTCGTCGGCCACCGTGCCGACCACGTCGACCGGTTCCGTGACGGCCTGGCCGTCGGTCGGCAGCGCGATCACGGCCGTGGGGGCCGCGACATTGGTCGGGTCGGCCACGAATACCGAGACCGAGGCGGTGGGACTCAACTTCCCGTTGACGTCCTTGGCGGTGGCTTCGAATCGCAGCTCGCCCAGATGCGCTGCGGTCAGTGTCAATTGGGCTCGGCCCGCAGCATCTAACGCCAACGCCTGGTTGAGCGGCGTGGTAACGCCCCCTTGAGTCACGCTGACCAGCGTCAGCGTCTTGGAACCGGCGGCCACCGCCACGTCGTCAATCGCATGCACGAGGATGGCGACCGTCTCGCCGATCTCGGCCGCCGTCCGGTCGGGAAGAATCGTGACCCTGGGACCCGTATTATCCGCGACAACGGACACGCGGAAGGTTGTCTCCAAGGGTGCGGCGATGCGGTTGTCCGTGACCGACACGATCACGTCGAACTGGTCCGTATCCCCCGGGTCGGTCTGCCAGCGGATGCGGCCGAACTCGTCGATCGTCAGGCCGCGGTCCAGCGAGGCCGCATCCAACGCGTATTCCAAGCTGTCCCCGTCGGCATCCGTAGCGTTGACGTCGACCTGCAGTTCCGCGCCTTCGGTGACGGTTTGGTTGTCGATGGCCTCGACGGTAGGCGGGTGGTTGGCCGGTGTCACCAGAATGGCGAACCGCTGACTGGCGGTCGCTTGGCCGTCGGACGCCTGGAACTGGAACCAGACCAGGCCCACGGTGGCGGGGGTCCAGGCGAGCACGCCGGAGGCCGGATTGCCGTCACTGCGTGTGAAGGTCCCGCTGCCGGGCAGCGTGCTGGGCTCGACCATGCTGATCGAGACCGTATCGCCCGCGTTGGGATCGTCAGCCGTCACGGTGAGCGCGAAAGTTTTGCCCACTTCAGCCATCAGCGGTTCGGGGATCGACGAAGTGATGCGCGGGGCGGCGTTGGGAGCCGTGGCCAGAACCTGTACCCTGTAGCCCTGCCCCACGCCCATGCCGAATTCATCGACCACGTTGATCTGCACGTAGAACACGCCCAGCGCGTCCGGCGTCCACTGCAAGCGGCCGGTGGTCGGATCGAAGTCCACGTTCGGATCGCTGGCCGAAATCTCCGAGTTCGGGGCCAGCGAGTACGTCAGCCGGTGCCCGTCCGGATCGGAAGCCCGGATCGTGTAGTCGTACAGCTCGTTGCGCACGGCGATCACCGGCGGATCCGACTCGATTACCGGCGGGCGATTGGCGCCGGCCACGGTGAGCGTGACGACTTGCTCGTCGCGGAGCCCCAAGGTGTCGCTGGCCACGACGGTGAACGTGTGGGAGCCCACCTGACTGACTGTGGGGCGCCACTGGATCAGCCCCGTCAGAGAATCGATTGTCATGCCGGCGGGGGCCGGGTCGGGAGACCCTGGCCCAGCTAGCGAGAAGACGACGCTGTCGCCGTCCGGATCGACGGCGGCGGCATCGTAGGTGTAGCGGTAGTTGGCGATGGCCGAGGTGGAAGCGGTCGAGGTAAACTCGGGCGGCTGGTTCTGAAGCTGCTGCACGACCGTCAACTGCGACTGGACCGGGACGATATTTTCCCCATCGGACACGCTCAGGGAGACGGTGTATTCCGGGGGCGAGAGTTGCTCGGCCGTAGGCGTCCAGGTCAGCAGGCCCGTGGGGCTCAGGTTCATGCCGGGCGGCAGCGAGCTGAGCACGGGCGTGAACGTCAGCGGATCGCCTTCCGGATCGCTGGCCGGCACCTGATAGATCATCGCCACGCCGAAGGGCACTTCGCGCCGCGGCGCGAAATCCACCAGGGGCGGGTTGTTGCTATTGGGGTCGATGACCTGCAGGTGATACGTCTGGGTGTCCGTGCCGCCGCGCTGATCATCGGCCGAAACGGTGACTTCGTACAGGCCCGGCGCATCGGGCGTCCAGGTGAGTTGTCCGGTACTGGCGACCACCCCAGGTGTGCTCGTCGGCTGCAAGCCGCCGATCGCCACAAGCTGGCGGAGGTCTTGCATCGCGTAGCGGACCACATCGGTGGTGTTGGGATCGGTAGCGTGGACCGTATACTGGTGCAATGCGCGCAGGTTGACGGTTTGGGTGGGCGTCGAATCGATGACCGGCGGGGCGTTGTCCAGCACCCGGAGGGTGAACGATTGGCTGCTGGAGCGCTGGCCGTCCGTGGCCGTCACCACCACATCGACGTTGCCGCCCGCCGTGGGAGTCCAGGTGATCACGGCCTGCGTTGCCGGGTGCGTGGCTGACGGGATGATGTTCATCGCGACCGGATCGCCGCCCGAATCGGTCGCCGTCACACTGAAGGTGATGGCGTCCCCGTTGGGATCTTCCCCGATGACTTCGTAGGTCCACTGCCGGTCGCGCACCGCCGGACCCGTGGGGTTGCTGACGATCGCGGGCGGCTCGTTGGCGGCCACCGGCGGCAGGACTTCCAGGGGGAAATGCTGTTCTACGGGCGCATTGACCCCGTCGCTGACCGAGACGGTTACGGCGTAGTCGCCGATCATCCCGGCGCGCCAGCGGAGGACGCCCGACGCGTCGACCGTCATTCCGGACGGCGCGGTCGTCAACTGGTATTGGAGAGCGTCGCCGTTGGGATCGTAGGCATCGAGGGCGTAGGAGTAGACGTCTCCCTGACGCACGGAGTTGGGCGGCAGCGAGCGGATCACGGGCGGCAGGTTGGACGGCACGGCCTGGTCGACCACTTTCAGGGTGAACCGCTGGGTCGCTTCGCCGCCCCGGCCGTCGGAGACCTTGACGATCACGGCATAGCTGCCGGGCACGGTACCGGTCCAAGTGATCAGCCCGGTGCTGCTGCCGATCGCGTTGGTGGGGATCTGGGAGGCGGGGTCCAGCGCGTAGGTCCGGTTTTGTGGAGGATCATCCGTGTCGCTGGCCGTGACCGCATAGCTCCAAGCGACGTCCTTGTACGCCGGCCCCGTGGGCAAGGACGTGATTGTCGGCGGCTGATTGACATCCACGACACCTAGTTGGAACGATTGCGTCGCGTAGCCGCTGAGCGGGTCGCCGTCGTCGGCCTGGAGGGTAATCGAGTGCGGAGCCGCCGCCAAGTCGCCGACCGTGGGGGTCCACGTCAGCCGCAGCTTGTCCGCGAACGTCTCGTGCGTCAGTCCGGCTGGGGCGCTGGCGACGGTCCAGGAGATCGGATCGCCGTCCGCGTCGGTGGCGGTGGCCAGATACGTCCAGACGCGGCCGACGTAGGCCGGCCCTTGGGGGCTGGACGTGATGGCGGGCGCATTTCCCGTGCCCGCCGGGACTTGAGCCCCGATCGTAAACGTCTGCGTGGCAACTCCACCGCGGGTATCGTCGACTTCGATGGTAAACGGTTGGGAGCCGGCGGCGCCTGCCGTCCAGGTGAGAGTTCCGCTGGCTTCGTCGAATTCAATGATACCCGCCTGTTCTGTCGGACTGGTCAGCCGATACTGCAGTAGGGCCTGGTCGCCCGGATCGGAGTCGGTCGCCCGGACTACATACGTCCATGCTGACTGAACCTGCGCCGGCCCGGCCGGAACGGAGGTGATCGCGGGGGCCGTGTTCTGGCGGACGACGGGCAGCGTGAAGGTTTGGGTGATCAGCCCGTTCACGCCATCGGTGACCGTGACGACCAGGTCGGTGTTGCCTGCCGTCGTGGGCTGCCACGTCAGGAGCCCCGTCGCCGGATCGATGTCTGCGCCCAGAGCTTGGGTAGCCGTATCGATGCCGTAGGTCAAAGCATCCCCGTCGGGATCGACGGCGTTCGCCTGGTAGCGATAGGTCTGACCGACGACGGCGGGTCCGGTCGGGACGGAGGTGAAGCGGGGCGAAGCATTGGGTGGTACGTCGGCTTGGGCGGGCACCTCGAAAGTCTGCTCGGCGTAGGCGCCATCCGTATCTGTCACGCGGACCTTGAAGATCAAGCCTTCGGGCACTTCGCCCGATTTTGGCGTCCAGCGGAGCGTCTTTTCGGTAAGCGTGATGTGTTCCCACAGTGGATTGTTGAGGTCGTGCGAAACGACGAAGTACTCCAACAGGTTGTCATCGCCGTCAGGATCGGAAGCCTTGATCAGATAGGACCACTGCTGGCCCTGGTACGCGGGGCCCGTGGGCGTGGACGAAATCCTTGGCGGCTCGCTGGGCATGGTCTGGGCGATGACCGGCAGCGTGAAGCTCTGGGTGAACGAGGCCCCGGCCTGGTCGGTGGCGGTGATCGCGACGGGGAATTTGCCGAGCAGCTTCGGCGTCCACTGCAGCGTCCAAGTCGCAGGGCTGACGCTGGCGTTCACCACGATCTCCAAGCCGCGGTCGAGCGATGCTTGGTCGAGCGAGGGCGTGAGCGTATCGCCGGGGTTCGGATCGCTGTAGGCGATCGGGTAGGCGTAGGCCTGGTTGATGATGGCCGGGGACGGCGGGTTGCTGCTGATCAGCGGCGGCGAGTTGGGATCGACGGTCAGGAAGTAGATCTGGACATCCTGCCCGCCGCGGCCGTCGGACACGGTGACGGTGACCAAGTGATCCCCGGCCGCCGGATTGGCCCAGTTGATTTGCCCGGTGGAAGCGGCGATGGTCAGGCCGCGGGCCCGGGAGGCGGGATCGAGCGTGTAGGTCAGCACGTCCCCGTTGGGATCGGTGGCCTGCGCCGCATAGACGTACGGCTGACCGGTCGCCGCGGTGGTGAGCGGCGTCGAACGAAACGCGGGCGGATCGTTGGTCGAGGTGACGACCAGGTCGTAGATTTGAAGGTCCATGCCGCCGCGGGAATCGGTCACGCGCACGTACACGGGATGCGTCCCGACCTGCTCGCTGGTCGGCCGCCAGGCGATGCGTCCACTGTCCGCGTCGATGGCCATGCCCGCCGGCGCATAGGCCAGGTCGAACGACAGGCGGTCCATGTCAGGATCGGTCGCCGTCACGTCGTAGCGATAGATTTCATCGACGGCCACGGCGGCCGGCGGCGTGGAAGTGATTTCGGGTTGCTGATTGATGTACCCGGCAGGCAAGACCACGTCGATGGCCAGCGTGATGGTACCCGAGCCTCCGCGCCCATCGTTGGCCCGGACCTTGACCGAGTGCGAGCCGACCTGGCCGGGCTCCGGCCGCCAGCGGAGCATGCCGGTGAGCGGATCGATGGTCACGCCGTCCGGCAAGGCCGCATTGCCGGCGGGATCGTCAACGAGCTGATAACGGACCGGTTCGTCGTCGGCGTCGGTGGCCGACACGGAGAGCGAGTACTCGCGATCGGCTTCCCAGGTCAGAGGCGCCACCGCTTCGAAGACCGGGTTCGCGTTGACCTCGGAAGGATCGAGGACCGACACCTTCCAGGGCTGCAGGTCGCTGCCGCCGCGCCCGTCGATCACCTGGGCCGTGAATTGGTAGTCGCCCGACGCTTGGGGCGCCCACTGCAGCAGTCCGGTGTGCGGATCGATCGTGGCCCCGTGCGTTTCGCCGACGAGTGAGTATTCCAGCGGGTCGTCGTCGGCATCCAGGGCATCGACGTCGTATTGGTACGGAACACGAATCGTAAGCGGGATGGAGCCCAGGACCGTGGCGATGTTCAGGAAGTGCAGATCCAGGGAATGGGCCTGCCCGTCGCCGGTGACTTGGATCTCGAACGTGGCCGTCGTGCCCGAGATCGCGTCGTACTGAATGCCCGTCAAGTTCGTCACGATGCCCGGCTCGGTCCCCTCGACGTTGAGCGCAAACGACGAGTTGATCAGCGCCGCCCGGATGGCCGCACCGATACCCGCTGCCGGATCCCCCTGCCCGTAAATATCGAAGTACAGGGGGTCTCCCGGCTCGATGGGATCGCCTGGAATGCCGGAATCGATCGTCTGGGGTGACTCATTCACGGCTCCCGTCAGTTTCGCCAGCGCTTCGAGGAACTGCCGCGGATCTGGATTGCCCCAGTCACGTCCCAGGCCGATCACCAGCGCCCCCAAGTCGTTCAAGGCCTTCACGGTCTCTTGGATTTCCGCGCCGCCCGGGGGTGCTTCGTCGCGGTAGAAGCCCTGGAACTCCGCCAGGGGAACGGTCACTCCGTTTCGCCCGGTGATGATCTCGGGCTGCGGGTCGGAGGGGCGGTAGGCCGTGCCGATATCGGTCGCCAGAATGATGATGGGCAACGCGCCCGGCCGGAAACCGACGCCTCCCAGCGAACCGCTGGCAGGTAAGGTCCCGATGGTCGGATCGGCGAAGTACGAGGCAAACGGCGGCACATCGCCGCTACTGCCCGGATCGGTCTGGGTCGGACCAATCCCTGCCGGTCCGGAGTCGATCGCATCGCCGTCCTGATTCCCGTCGAAGCCCAATCCGGTCGCCACTTGGTACAGGGCCTCGATGGCCGTTTCTGGGCCGTCGCCTCCACCCCCAGGGGCGCTGCGATCGAGCGCGCTGCTGATCGCCGCCGTGAACCCGGAGGTGCCGGTCGTGAGGATGGGCTGGTTCAGAATATAGGGGCGGCCGACAGAATCTTCCCCGTACAAACCCGCATATTCCTCGAAACGTCCCACGCCGAAGGCGAAATCGACGTTCGGGAACGCGGTCCCCAGATCGGCGATCAGTTCTGGAAAAGCCGCGGTAACCGCTGGCGCCGTGTTGGTAAAGCTGCCCGTATCGTCGAACAGCAGGAACACGTCGGCGGCCGAGACCACGATCGCGTCATCCGGCAGCGCGATGCTCACCGTCAGCGTCTGCGTCTGTCCTGCGGTCAGGGCCAGATCGATCGTCCCCGGAGCGACATCACCCAGCGCCGAGTTCGCGTCCAGCGTGGGGAGGATCAATCGCTTTTCGGGCTCGCTCACGATGATCGGCGGATGATTGCCGTCTTGGGGATGGATGTAGATGTCGAAAACCTGCAGCGCTTCGCCGCCGCGGCCATCGACGACCTGGGCCGTGACCGAAACGGTCTGTCCCACCAGTTCGGCCGGCGGGGTCCATGCAATCAAGCCGCGCGAGGCATCGGCCACCGCCATGCCCGACGGATAGTCGCCCGAGAGCGAGAATGTCAGCGGGTCGAGATCCGGATCGAGGGCCGCCAAGGGATACTGGTAGGGCACGCCGACTTCGGCGTCGGTGACGGGCGTCGAGGTGAACCGCGGCGGCCGGTTGGCCGAATCGACGACGTGCAGCGTATACGGCTGGTCCTCGTAAGCGCCGTAGGGATCGGTGGCGCGAATGACCACCGTGTGGTCACCGCGGTCGCCGCCGGCCGTGGACCAGCGAACCAATCCGCTGGCGGCGAAGACGGTCATCCCGGCCGGCCCGGACACGAGCGAATAGGTGACCGGATCGCGATCGGGGTCGGGGGCATCCGCGTTATATTGGTAGATCGTCCCCGCCACCGCTTCGGTATCCGCCTCGGTCTGGAACCGCGGCGCGTCGTTCAGGACCCCCAGGACCACCAGTTCATAGTGGAACCGCGTGCGCGCTGGAGTGTGGAACTTCAGTTCGACCTGGGCCGAATCGCCGGGCGAGAAGAACACATCCGTGTCGCTGACCAGCCGATCCGTAATGTTGTAATACGGCATGCCGCCAGGCGAGATCCCGTCGAGATCGCGGACCGTGACCGCGGGATTGTCCAGGTCCTTGATGCCCAGCAGAATCGGACCGCGGACCGAGTACGTGCTGACGTTGGCCAGATCGACGTGGGCGTACAGGAAATCGGGCGCATCGTGGTAGGAGGTCCAGCGGTAGGTGACCCCGACCGCCGTCGTCACATCGGTCAAGCGCTCGAAGTCGACGTCCAGCAGAGGGCGAGGTCCCGGCGGGGCCGCCAGCGTGACGGTGGCGGTGGATTGATGGCCGGCGGCGTCCTGGATGGTGTACTGGAACGTATCGCCCGCAAACCCGGTGGGTGCCTCGTAGGCCAGGTACCCATCGGAGCGTGTGACCGTGCCCGCGGGAGTGCCGCCGACGGAGACGATCGTCAACGCATCGCCGTCCGGGTCGGAGTCGTTATCCAGCGGATAGAGGAACATCCGCACTCCCGCCTCGACGTCCTTCACGATGTCATCGACGGCCACGGGAGCCAGGTTGGCTTGGACCGTCACGGTCGCCGTATCCGATACGTATCCGTCCGAAACCGTATACTGGAAGGTGGCCAGGTCGAAACCGGCTGCGCCGGTGAAGAGGAGCTGCTTCTGATCGGGACGGATGGCCACGCTGCCGGAAGCGGGTTGCGTCACACCCACGATCGACAACAGGCTGCCCAAGTCATTGGCCAGGACGTCCAGGTTCTTGGCGACGCCGGCAATGGCCCCCGTAAACGTGTCGTTCACGGCATCTGTCCGAGCCGCGACCACCGAGGCCGTGATCGTGAAACGGAACTCGGATTCGTCCGGATCGTTGGAGTCGATGACGACGTCCTGGGAATACGCGCCGAGCGTATTGGCGTCGAACGTCAGCGTCAGAAACTCCTTCGCTTGCGGGAGCAGAACGAGCCCCTGCCAATCGTCGGTGGTCGAAACGCCCGGCGGGAAAGAGATGTCGTCGATGCTCAAGGGGCTGCCGCCCGTATTCTTGAGAACCGCCACCCGCTCGCGTTGCTCACCCCGCTGCAGGGTCCCGAAATCCAGCGGCGTGTCGCCGGTGGACAGCGGAATCGTCGCGCTCGCGTCGCCAAAGACGCCGATGTCCGGAGGCAGCGCCGCGGCGGAAATCCCCAGCGTCAGCGTGTACGCTCCTTTGGGAATCGAAGCTGATCCGCTATCCGCCACTTCGGGATCGTAGTCGGTGTTGGTCTCACCCGAGATCCCGACGTAGTACGTGCCGTCCACCGGAGCCGTGTAACTGAACCAGGCGTCGTTGCCCGCGGCCAACTCTGCACCCAGAGCGTCGAATAGCCGGACGTACCCGTTCAGAGCACTGCTCGACGTGTCCAAACGCACGTAGAGATTCTGACCGGCAGCCAGCGACACTTCGACGAGATCGACGTCCCAGTACGAGTAACGGCCGTCACCGATTTGAGCTTGCAGCGGTGCCAAGACACCGGGGGTCAAGTTCATGGGGTAGGCGGTCGACAGTTGATCGCCCGGCACATCCAGTTCTGCCGCGTCGTTCCAATCGACGATGGTGATCGTGGCCGCGGATCTCCCCAGGACGGCGTTGACGGGAGAAGAGAGCACCACCTGGAATTGTTCTTCGGGCTCGAGGGCGGCGTTGTAGACGATCGGAACTTCGATGTACTTGAGGGTTTCTCCCACGCCGAAAGTCAGCGTTCCCGAAGTCGCCACGAAATCGTCAGGGGCGACGGCGGAGCCCGCCACGGCCGTGTAATTGACCTGCAGCACCTCATGGGCCGGCGAGACGAGAGCCACGGGCACCAAGGCCGTTGTCGCGGTCTCCCGCACCATCACGTCCTGGACGCTGACTTCCCGCGGATCGTAGTCCAGAATCGTCACGTCGACGATGCCAGGCTCGCCGATCCGGGCGTAGGTGGGGTTGTACAATTCCAGTTGGAAGGTTTCATCGTCGGACGTCGAGTCCGTTTGCGTCTGCACGGTGAAAGTGGCTTCCAAGGTGCCCGGCGGAATAACCAGCCAGCCGCTGGCAGTGGCCGTGTTCAGGTCGCTCCATTCCGCCGTCCCCAATTGATACTTGTAGTACACTTGGACTTGGTCGGGCGAAACCTCCGCCAGTTGCACGCGGACTGCGAGCGAAGCGCCCTCGTCCACCGAGAGAGAAGCCGTCTCGAATCGAACCTCGGGGAACGTGTCGCTGATGTCCAGAATCGTGACGCCCAGCGTGTCCGGCGTGCCCAGTTGCGCGTAGCTCGGATTGTACAAGGTCAGCGAGAAGGTCTCGTCGGTTTCGACCGCCGCGTCCCGCTGGATGTCGATATCAAACGTCCGCTGGGTCACGCCGGGGGCAAACGTCAATGTGCCGTACAGTTGCGACGTGTTGGCGAAGTCCCAGCTGTATGCCGTGCCCATGGTGTTGGTGTAGGACACCGTGACCGTGTCGCTGGACGGCTCTGACAGGGTAACCGTCACCGTCAATCGGTCGTCTTCGTTGACCGACGCGGTGGCCGCGGAGAATTGGACCGTGGGGAACGTGTCGCTGATGTCCAGGATCGTGACGCCCAGCGCGTTCGGGGCGCCCAGTTGGGCATAGCTCGGACTGTATAAAGACAAGGAGAAGGTCTCGTCTGCCTCCACCGCCGCGTCCCGCTGGATGTCGATGTCAAATGTCCGCTGGGTCACGCCGGGGGCGAACGTCAACGTGCCGTACAGTTGCGACGTGTTGACGAAATCCCAACTGTATGCCGTGCCCATTGTGCTGGTGTAGGACACCGTGACCGTGTCGCTGGAAGGTTCCGACAGGGTGACGGTCACCGTGAGCGTGTCGTCTTCGCTGACCGACGCAGAACTGCTGCTGAAACTCACCGACGGCACATCATTGTCCAAAATGGTGGCCGTCGCCTGGGACGAAGCAATCGTCGCATTCGTGGGATTGGAGAGGTTAAGCAGGAAGGATTCGTTCAGCTCCTTCGTCGTGTCGTCCAGGATGGGTACGGTCACCGTCTGGCTGGTTTCGTCGGGATCGAAGGTCAGCGTGCCGGATGTGGCCGTGTAATCTGCGCCGACGGTGGCGGTGCCGCCGCCGGTTGCGTAGTCGACCGTGACCGTGCTCGCGGACACGCGGGACACGGTCACCGTGAACACTAACGTCCCGGCGCCTTCGTTCACCGAGACGCTGCTGGGACTTAGGGACAAGGACGGCAACCCGTCATCGTCGCCGATCGTCACCGTGCCACTGCTGCCGGAGCCGATCGCGTAATCGCTGTCGCTGGCGAGCGTCAACGTCACCGTCTCGTTGTTCTCGACCTCCGTGTCGTTCACCACCGTGATCGTGATGACCGCGCTGGTGGAGCCCGCCCCGATCGTCACCGAGCCGGAGCCCATCCCCTCGTAGTCAGGCAAGCCCGTATAGTCGTCCGACCACGCAGCTGAACCGCTGACCGTGTAGTAGACCGTTAAGGCGGCGGTGGTCGGGCCGGTGCGGCTGACCGTGAACTGCCCGCTGTTGGACCCCGCTTCGGTGGCCATCGCATCGGTGGCCGTGATGTTCACCTCCGGCAGCACGTCGTTGTCTGCAATCGTCACCGTGGCCGTGTTCGCAGAACCGATAGTGTAATTCGAGCCCATGCAGCAGTCTGTGGTCAGCGTTAACGTCACCGTCTCGCTGCCTTCGACCTCCCCGTCGTCCACCGGCGTGATGCTGATCGACGCGCTGGAGTTGCCGGCCGCGATGATCACGTAGGCCGGATACATCCCGTCGTAATTCGGCAGCCCTGCGTAGTCGCTCGACCACGTGGCTGCGCCGCTCGCCGTGCTGACCGTGTAGTAGACCGTCAAGGCAGCCGTGGTCGGGCCGGTGCGACTGACGGTGAGCTGGCCGCTGGTCGGTCCGGCTTCAGTGGCCGTCGCATCCGTGGCCGCGATGCTCACCTCCGGCAGCACGTCGTCGTCCGCAATCGTCACCGTGGCCGTGTTCGCAGAACCGATAGTGTAACTCGAGCCCATGCAGCAGTCCGTGGTCAGCGTCAGCGTCACCGTCTCGCTGCTTTCGACCTCGCCGTCGTCCACCGGCGTGATGGTGATCGACGCGCTGGCGTAACCGGCCGCGATGATCACGTAGCCCGGATACATCCCGTCGTAGTTCGGCAGCCCCGTGTAGTCGTTCGACCACGTGGCGGCGCCACTCTCCGTGCCAATCGTGTAGTAGACCGTCAAGGCGGCCGTCGTCGGGCCGGTGCGGCTGACCGTGAACTGGCCGCTGGTCGGTCCGGCCTCGCTAGCCGTCGCATCCGTGGCCGCGATGCTCACCTCCGGCAGCACGTCGTCGTCCGCAATCGTCACCGTGGCCGTGTTCGCAGAACCGATAGTGTAACTCGAGCCCATGCAGCAGTCCGTGGTCAGCGTCAGCGTCACCGTCTCGCTGCTTTCGACCTCGCCGTCGTCCACCGGCGTGATGGTGATCGACGCGCTGGCGTAACCGGCCGCGATGATCACGTAGCCCGGATACATCCCGTCGTAGTTCGGCAGCCCCGTGTAGTCGTTCGACCACGTGGCTGTGCCACTGGCCGTGCTGACCGTGTAGTAGACCGTCAAGGCGGCCGTGGTCGGGCCGGTGCGGCTGACCGTGAACTGGCCGCTGGTCAGTCCGGCTTCGCTGGCTGTTGCATCCGTCGCCGCGATGCTCACCTCCGGCAGCACGTCGTCGTCCGCAATCGTCACCGTGGCCGTGTTCGCAGAACTGATAGTGTAGTCGGATCCCATGCAGCAGTCCGTGGTCAGCGTCAGCGTCACCGTCTCGCTGCTTTCGACCTCCACGTCGTCCACCGGCGTGATGGTGATCACCGCACTGGAGTCGCCGGCCGCGATGACCACGTAACCTTGATTCATCCACTGGGCGTAATTCGGCAGCCCCGTGTAGTCGCTCGACCACGTGGCGGCGCCACTCTCCGTGCCAATCGTGTAGTAGACCGTCAAGGCGGCCGTCGTCGGGCCGGTGCGGCTGACGGTGAACTGACCGCTGGCCGGTCCCGCTTCGCTGGCCGTCGAGTCCGTCGCCGTGACGCTCACCTCCGGCGTTTCACCTTCGGGGTCGGCGATGCCCTCCGGGTGTTTGTTGTCCTCGTGGAGGGCGAAACTGCCGGCGGCAGCATGTTCACCGCTCAGCCACTGCCGGCCGCCAGGATAGTGGTAGACGCGGTCCGTGTGACGATCCACCGTCCATAGGTCAAGATTCGTGTGGTCGGACGGATTGAGCGTAATTCCCGAAGGGGACTTGGATTCCGGCCCCAGGGACCATTGCCCCAAGAGGCTGCCGCTGGTGTTGTACACGAACACGCCGTCGTCGTTGTTATGGTCGTCGAGGACCCACAGCTTCGTGCCATCGGTCACCAGGTCATAGGCCCAGGCGTTGTCTTCGTCGAGCAAGAAGCTGGACGTGGGCGACTGCTTGCCCGACAAATTGGCCGCCGCGCCGGCGTAGTAGAGCACTTCTTGCTTGGCATTGTCGACGATCCAGAGGTTCTCTCCGTCCGTGGTGATGCCTTGCGGCTGATTGAGGCCCTCCGCCTCCCATTGGCCCAGCGGACGTCCTTCGCCGTCATACACGGATACCGCGCGGCCCTGCTTGTTATTCGCGTTGCTTACCGAATGGATCACCCAGATCCGATCCCCCGCCGCGTTGCTGGCGACGCCGCGCGGCGCGACATGAGACAGATTCGTCATTTGCACGAACTCGCCCGCATCGCCGTAGAAGAACGAACGTTTTTCGCCGCCTTGGTGGCTTTGGTCCACGACGAAGAACTTGGAAGCCGCGGCCGCCGTCACCGTAATCGTCATCGTCTGGGAGTCGTACAGCAGTCCGCTGTCCGTCACCACAAAGGTCAACACGTAGTCGCCCGGTGGCTGGTCGAGCGCCGGTCTCCACGCGAATTCGCCCGTTTGTGGATCCAGCAGGGCGTCTCTCGGAAGCCCCGTCGCGCTAAACGTCAGAGCATCAAATGGCAGATCTACGTCGCTGGCACTGAGCGTAAATGTCAAACTGGCCAAACGGTCTACGCTTCGATCACCGATCGGCCCCAGCAGCGGGGCGTCATTGACCGGATTGACGTAGGCCGTCACGGTCGCGGTCTCCGTCACCCCGCCCGAGGCGGCCGTGTAGGTAAACGTGTCCGTGCCGTACCAGTTTGCTGCGGGTGTGTAGGTCAGGGTCTCGTCCGCATTGATCACCACCATACCGTGGGCGCCTTGCGTGACGCCCGTCACGGACGGCGTCCCCGTGAACACGTCGTTGGCCAATACCGTGATGGTCACCGGCGTGTCCTCGTCGGTCGTCGCAGTGTCCGCCACCGCCGACGTCACCGTGACGGTCACCACACCCGTTTCCGTCAGCCCGGCCGAAATGGCCGTGTAGGTGAAACTATCCGTACCAAACCAGCCCGCGACCGGCGTATACGCCACCGTCTGGTCTGGATTAACGGTCACCGAACCGTGGCCGCCCTGAGTCACGCCGGTCAATGCGGGCGAGCCCCGAAACCTGTCATTGGCCAGCACGGCAATCGACACGGGGGTGTCCTTCCTGGTGACGGCCGTGTCCGCCACAACGTCGACGACCGGCGCCACGCTGACCGTGACTGCGGCTGTTTCCGTCCCGCCGCCGGACGTGGCCGTGTAGGTGAAGCTGTCCACGCCGTACCAATCCGCGGCGGGAGTGTAGGTGACCGTGTTGTTGGCGTTGATCACCACGGCGCCGTGCGCGCCGGATGTGACCGCCGTCACCGACGCCGTCCCAGCGAAGGTGTCGTTGGCCAACACGGCGATCGTCAGCGGCGTATCTTCGTTCGTGCTGACCGCGTCGTTCACCGCGTCCGCCAGCGGCGTCACCGTCACGGTCACCGTTGCCGCTTCGTTCACGCCACCGGAAGCCACCGTGTACAGGAAGCTGTCCGAGCCGTGCCAATCGGCCAGCGGCGTGTAGGTGACCGTGTTGTTGGCGTTGATCACCACAGACCCGTGCGCGCCTGGCGTGACGGCCGTTATCCTCGCTACGCCTTCGAACGTGTCGTTGGCCAACGCGGCAATCGTCACCGCCCTGTCTTCGTTGGTGCTGGCTGCATCATTCGCGATGTCTGCCACGGAGGTCACGCTGACGGTCACCGTCGCGGTGTGTGGAACGCCCCCGGAGACGGCCGTATAGGTAAAGCTGTCGGTGCCGTGCCAATCCGCCGCCGGTGTATAAGCGACCGTGTTGTTCGCGTTGATCAGCACCGTACCGTGCGCGCCTTGCGTGACCGCCACGAGGGATGAGGTGCCGACGTAAACGTCGTTGGCCAGCACGGCGATCGTCACGGCCGTGTCCTCGTCAGTGGTCGCGGTGTCCGCCACGGCCGACGTCACGAGGACGCTTACCGTGCCCGTTTCCGTGGCGCCGCCGGAAGTGACCGTGTACGTGAAGCTGTCCGGACCGTAGTAGCCCGCCGCCGGCGTGTACCTCACCGTGCCGTCGGTGTTGATCCCCGCCGTACCGTGGGCGCCAGGTGTGACGCCGGTCACCGACGGCGTGCTCTCGAACGTGTCGTTGGCCAACACGGCGATCGTCACCGCTGTGTTCTTCTTGGTGACGGCTGCGTCGTCTGCAATGTCCGCCACCGGTGCCACAGTCACCGTCACGGTCGCCGTTTCCGTCACGCCGCAGGAAGTGGCCGTGTAGGTGAAGGTGTCCGTCCCGTACCAATCCGGCGCGGGCGTGTAGGTGACCGTATTGCCGGCGTTGATCGTCACCGTGCCGTGCGAGCCGGCCATGGCCCCCGTCACTGTCGGCACGGCCTCGAATGCGTCATTGGCCAGTACGGCGATCGTCACCGCCGTATCCTCGTCCGTGCCTCCCGTGTCATTCACCGCATCCGCCACGGGCGTGACCGTCACCGTGACCGTGGCCGTTTCGGTCGAACCGGCCGAGGTCACTGTATACTGAAAACTGTCCGCGCCATGCCAATCGGCCGCCGGTGTGTACGTGACGGTGTTGTCCGGGTTGACCACCACCGTGCCATGGGCGCCTTGCGTCACGCCAGTCACGGACGCTGTGCCCTCAAAGGTGTCGTTGGCCAGCACGCCGATCGTCACCGCCGTGTCTTCCGGCGTTGCGGCGGCATCACCCACGATGTCCGCCACCGCCGCCACCGTCACGGTCACGGTGGCCGTTTCGGTCGAACCGGCGGAGCTTGCCGTATAGCTGAAGCTGTCTGTCCCGTGCCAATCCGCCGCGGGGGTATAAGTGACCGTATTGTCCGGGTTGATCACCACCGCGCCGTGGGCACCTTGCGTCACCCCGGTCACCGAGGCCGTGCCCGCGAACGTGTCATTGGCCAACACGCCGATCGTTACCGCCGTGTCCTCCGGCGTTGGAGCTGCATCGTCCACGACATCCGCTACCGCCGCCACCGTCACGGTCACGGTGGCCGTTTCGGTCGAACCGGCGGAGCTTGCCGTATAGCTGAAGCTGTCCGTGCCATGCCAATCCGCCGCGGGTGTGTAGGTGACCGTGTTGTCTGGGTTGATTACCACCGTGCCATGGGCACCTTGTGCCACCCCGGTCACCGACGGCGCGCCTTCGAACGTGTCATTGGTCAACACGTTGACCGTCACCGCCGTGTCTTCATCCGTCGTGGCGGCGTCGTCCACGATGTCCGCCACTGCGCTCACCGTTACCGTCACGGTCGCCGTGTCTGTGACACCTCCTGAGGCGGCCGTGTAGGTAAAACTGTCCGTCCCGTGCCAGTCGGCCGCGGGCGTGTACGTCACCGTGTTGTCCCCGTTTATCACCACGGTCCCATGCCCGCCCTGCGTCACCCCACTGACCGAGGGCGTACCGGCGAACACGTCATTAGCCAGCACCGCCACGCTGACCGGAGTGTCCTCGCCGGTGCTCGCCGTGTCCGCCACGGCCGACGTGACCGTCACGCTCACCGTGGCCACTTCCGTGACTCCGCCGGAACTGGCCGTGTACGTAAAACTGTCCGAGCCGTAATAGCCCGACACCGGCGTGTACGTCACCGTGCTGTCCGCATTGATCACCACCGCGCCGTGCGCGCCTTGCGTCACCGCCGTCACGGAGGGCATGCCCTCGAACGTGTCGTTGCCCAGCACGGCCATCGTCACCGCCGTGTCCTTCTTGGTCGCGGCCGTGTCCGCCACGATATCGGCCACCGCTGCCACGGTCACGGTGATCACGGCCGTCTCCATGAGCCCGCCGGAAGTGGCCGTGTAGCTGAAGCTGTCCGCCCCGTTCCAGTCCGCCACCGGTGTGTAGGTGACCGTGTTGTCCGCGTTGATCACGACCGTCCCGTGCGCGCCTTGCGTCACGCTGCTGACGGACGCCGCGGCCTCGAACGTGTCGTTGGTCAATACGGCGATGGTCGCCGCGCCGTCCTCCGTCGTCTCCGCCGCATCCTCCACAATGTCGGCTACCGCCGAGACCGTTACGCTCACCGTAGCCGTCTCAGTGCGCCCGCCGGAAGTGGCCGTGTAGCTGAAGCTGTCCGAGCCGTTCCAGTCCGCCGCCGGTGTATAGGTGACCGTGCCGTCCCCGTTGATCACCACCGCGCCGTGCGCGCCTGGCGTGACCCCGGTCACCGAGGGCGTGCCCTCGAACGTGTCGTTGCCCAGCACGGCAATCGTCACCGCCGTGTCCTCGTTCGTCGTGGCCGTGTCGCCCAGAATGTCCGCCACCGGCGCGACCGTCACGCTCACCGTGGCCGTCTCCGGAACTCCGCCGGAACTGGCCGTGTAGGTGAAGGTGTCCGTCCCATGCCAGTCCGCCGCTGGCGTGTAGGTGACCGTGTGGTCCGGGTTGATCGCGACCGTGCCGTGCGCGCCTTGCGTCACGCTGGTCACGGACGCTGCGGCCTCGAACGTGTCGTTGGTCAACACGCCGATCGTCACGGGTGTGTCTTCGTCCGTGCCGTCCGCGTCGTCCACGATATCCACCACGGGTGCCACGCTCACCGTCACGGTCGCCGTTTCCGTCAGCCCCGCCGAGGTGGCCGTGTAGCTGAAGCTGTCCGTCCCGTACCAGTCCGGCGCGGGCGTGTAGGTGAGGGTGCTGTCCCCGTTGATCACCACCGTGCCGTGGACGCCTTGCGTCACCGCCGTGACCGACGGCGTGCCCGCGAACGTGTCGTTGGCCAACACCGCAATCGTGACCGGCGAGTGTTCCTCCGTGCTGTCCGTGTCGTTCACCACATCCGCCACGGGTGTGACCGTCATCGTGACCGTGGCCGTTTCGGTCAATCCGGCCGAGGTCACCGCATACTGAAAACTGTCCGCGCCATTCCAATCGGCCGCCGGTGTGTACGTGACGGTGTTGTCCGGGTTGACCACCACCGTGCCGTGGGCGCCTTGCGTCACCGCGGTCACCGAAGGCGTGCCCTCGAACGTGTCATTGGCCAGCACGCCGATCGTGACCGCCGTGTCTTCCGGCGTTGCGGCAGCATCACTTACGATGTCCGCCACCGCCGCCACCGTCACGGTCACGGTGGCCGTTTCGGTCGAACCGGCGGAACTCGCCGTATAGCTGAAGCTGTCCGTCCCGTGCCAGTCCGCCGCGGGCGTGTACGTGACCGTGTTGTCCGGGTTGATCACCACCGCGCCGTGGACACCCTGCGTCACCCCGGTCACCGAGGCCGTGCCCGCGAACGCGTCGTTGGCCAACACGCCGATCGTTACCGCCGTGTCCTCGTCCGTGCTGCCCGTGTCATCCACGACGTCCGCTATCGCCGCGACCGTCACCGTGACGGTCGCCGTTTCGGTCGAACCGGCAGAGGTCACCGTATATTGAAAACTGTCCGTGCCATGCCAATCCGCCGCGGGGGCATAGGTGACCGTGTTGTCTGCGTTGATCACCACCGTGCCGTGGGCACCTGGCGTCACCCCGGTCACCGAAGGCGCGCCCTCGAACGTGTCATTGGTCAACACGCTGATCGTCACCGCCGTGTCTTCGTCCGTCGTGGCAGCGTCGTCCACGATGTCTGCCACCGCGGTCACCGTTACCGTCACGGTCGCCGTGTCCGTGACACCTCCGGAGGTGGCCGTGTAGGCAAAACTGTCCGTCCCGTGCCAGTCGGCCGCGGGCGTGTAGGTCACCGTGCTGTCCCCGTTGATCACCACGGTCCCATGCCCGCCCTGCGTCACCCCGCTGACCGAGGGCGTACCGGCGAACACGTCATTGGCCAGCACCGCCACGCTGACCGGCATGTCTTCGCCGGTGCTCGCCGTGTCCGCCACGGCCGACGTGATCGTCACAGGGTGCGATCCCGGAATATGGCGACGCCAGCGGAAATGCTAGCATGAGGGACCGTGCAAAGAAATTGGTCTGGAGCCGTTCGAGTTTTTTCGGTCTCCTTGCAATACGACGAACGTCTGTTTTGC
>Ga0209723_1002486_pt1 | contig 24577 bp, 25 predicted proteins | sample BiotimSIPDNA_2_FD_185750 | JGI IMG/M metagenome (GOLD analysis project Ga0209723, IMG submission 185750) | Anaerobic biogas reactor microbial communites from Washington, USA - Biogas_R2 time_0 SIP DNA (SPAdes) (version 2) | ecosystem: Engineered > Bioreactor > Anaerobic > Unclassified | place...
CATCTCGCCTTACCCCCGGCGGAAACTCAAATCCCGCAACACGGCCCCTCTTTCCACCCGCCGGGCAACCCGCTAACCGGTACCACCACCGCTGACAAACTGGTACCGATTCTGCCTGCCGCCGACACCGCCAATTCTCGCGAAAATTTGATCCGTCGCGCGGATCGACTGCACCTTACCCAGTGTGCCAATGTCGGTCTGTGTCCCTCGAATCAAGAATGACCCTACTTGCCCAAGAACGCCGCCCCCGAGCGAATCGAACACGAGCCGCCGGCAGAACCGCCAATTCCCTCGGGTGTTCAATTTTCCTCTTGACAAAAGAGTGTATATGTGTATACTATCTAAACCTCCGCCTCCAGGAACCCCAAGCCAGGCACATCCCTCAGCCAGTCACCCCCCATCTGAGCCAAAAGGTGTCCAGTTCGCGAAATTAGCGCAAACAATGCAAACAATGGAAACAATGGAGCAGAGAAACTAGAGAACTCCACCCCCACCACAGATGCCGCCTCAGCCAGAGATATTGGCAGAACCGCCCACTTGTTGACCAACTCCCAGCACACGAGATCAGCGCACGTCAGCCTCGATCAGCGTTCCCTTCCACCTATCTGCTCATGCCTACCATGTCTGTCCCGGCCCTTCACCTGACTGCACGACGAAACGCCCGCCGCAAGACTTGCCACGTGGGACTGGGCCGCTGCGACCGAGACGGTCTATACTGGCTGGAGCTTCGGACGAGGAGAACGCCATGAGTAAAATTCAGGGAACCGTAAGGCGATCCAATCGCCTGCAATACTCGTTAATCGCACTGTTGATAGTCCTGGCCGCGGCCTGCCCGGCGGCTCGGGCGGAGCGGCCGCCGTCCGCCTGTTTGCTGCCGGAGGACACGCTGGTGTTCGTTTCGGTGCTCGACGTGCCCGATACGAAAGCCCGGTTCTCGCGAACGACGATCGCCGGCATTCTCAACGATTCGTCGCTCCAACCGGTGGTGAGCGACGTTCTGGCCGGCATCGACAAGCAGACGGCGCCCCTGCGGGAAAGCGTCGGGCTGACCACCGACGACCTCATGAACCTGCCCCAGGGCGAGTTGACGTTCGCCCTGGTCCCCCGCGAGAAAGGCCCGCCGGCCCCTGTGGTCCTGATCGACACGGGAGACCATGTGGACGACGCCAAGCTGCTCATCCAGGCGATCGTCGAGCGGATCGAGGAGGCCGGCAACAAGCTCAGTGAGAAGAAGGTCCGCGAGACGCCGATCACCGTGTTCGACAGCGTGGGCCGGGCCCAGGAAGACGTGGCCTTCTTCAAGCGGGAGAACACGCTGGTCTGGTCGAACGATCTCGGGGTGTTGGAGAAGGTGCTGACGCTGTGGGATGGCGAAGAGACGGCCACGCTCGCCGTGCGGAGCGACTTCTCGACGATCATGCAGCGGAGCCGGCGTCACAATCCCAAGCCGCAGGTCATGTGGTACGTGAACCCCATGGCCATCTTTGAGGAGACTGCCCGCGACCGTATGGAAATGCAGGTCGCCCTGATGATGGTTCCCGCCCTGGGTCTCGACGGGATCAAGGCGGTGGGCGGGGCCGTGGAACTCGACGCCGGGCCCTACGACAGCCTGTGGCACGCCCATCTCGTGCTCGATACGCCGCGTAAAGGCGTCGTCGACCTGGTTCAGCCCAAGGCGGGCAAGATGACGCCGCCCGGCTGGGTTCCTGCCGACGCTTCCGACTACATCACCATTCACTGGGACGTGCCGGCAACGATCGACAAGCTGCGAACGCTCTTCGACAGCTTTCGCGGCGAAGGGGCCCTCGACGAATTCATCGCCACACGAATGAGCGGGCCGCTTGGGGTCGATCTGCTGCTGGAAGTCCTGCCGGCCTTGACGGGCCGGTTCACCCTCGTGCGGTGGATCGAGAAGCCGATCGCCGAGAACAACAACGAGGCCTTCCTGCTGGCGTTCGAGCTTCTTCCGGAAGCGGGCGGCGACGAGTTGTTGCGGCACGTCGTTCAGAAGCACGCAGTTCGATTCATGCGCCGCGAATTCGGCGACGTCGTCTACTACGAGATGATCCGACCCGAACCGCCGGCCGACCAGCCGCAACGCCGCCGGCGCCCGTTCTTGCCCTGCGTGGGCATTCTCGACGACACGCTGATCATTGCCGACCGGGAGTCGCTCTTCAAGACCGTGGCCGCGACTCAGGCGGGTGGGCTGAAGCCGCTGGCCGAGGCCGACGACTTCGCGACGATGATTGCCGAGATGGGCCAATTGACGGGCGGCAGCGATCCGGTGATGGTCCGTTTCCAGCGTCCGGCCGAGCGTACGGAGGCCTGGTACGAGCGGATCCGGCTGGAACAGCAGAAAGAAGAGGCCGAGCGGAGCCGGCCCCGTCGCGGCCCGTTTGCGGGTCTGGAGAGGGCCCTCAGCAACCACACGCTGCCGCCGTTCGACGCGCTTCGGAAGTACTTCCCGCCTGGCGGGGCCGTCCTTCTCAACGACGAGGCCGGCCTGCACTACACGGGGTTCACGTTGAAGAGTCCGTAGATTTGGCGGACAGTGCCAGCCCGGTTCCCCCACCGGCACCCGAAACCGGGAATTCTCATTGTCGCTCGAGGGGCATAGTAATTGTCGCCGAACAAAGCCACTGCACCAGCGGGAGATGGGGCCTTACCGACTGAAGTCGCATTTGCGACAGTGAAATCCGCAGATCGACATGTCTTTGGCAGGACCGCGGCTGCGTATCCAGAGGTGCGGGTTTCTAGAATCCTGGAAATCTGGAAAAATGGAAAATGAGAGGATGCAACCGGTATCGTGCCTGTTGAGGTTGAATGTGAGTTGGATTCTGCCCCCCCTCGGCATGGCCGGGGGACGGGCCATCTATGACGGAGCACGCCAATGGGCAAAGCTAAACCAAAGAACTGGGTGTTAGGCCGCTGGCTGATCGAGTCCATGGAGCAGTGGGACCGGGACTTCATTGACGAGGAAGTCCGAGGCTACTTCGAGTTCGATGCCAAGGACTCGGGTGACTTTCAGTTCGGCTATGTACAAGGCCAGATCGACTACCGGCTCGGCGAACGGGACGGCAAGCCTGCCGTCGAGTTCACCTGGGACGGCCATGACGAGATGGAAGCCGCTCAGGGGCGTGGCTGGATGGTCCTCGACGGTGACGTGCTGACTGGGAGGTTGTTCATCCATTTCGGTGACGACTCAAGCATTGTCCTTAAGCGTGCTCCTGAGAAGAAGGTGAAGTCACGGAAACGGAAGTGATCAGGGGCCGGATGCCAATCTACGGAGGAAAACTGATGCCGAAGAAGAAACGTGCGTCTTTGCCTGTCCCCAAGTTCAAGGTCGGCGACAAGGTGCGAGTCAAACACGGCATCAGGGATGCCGACTACCCGGCCCCTTTTCCAGCAGAACGATCCAGGTGAACGTGACTGGCCTCGGTGATCCCGATGACGAACCGATGATCGACGATATGTATGGCATCCTGTGCGAGGCTCGCCACGAACGACGTGTGGTGACCCTACCTCTCGACGAGTTGGAGTTGAGGAAGAGGGACTGCAACCGGCAGTTGGTCGAGGATTACTCGTACTGGCTCCATAACTGGGGTTAGGCTCTCGGAATCAGGCGAAGTGTTCCAGTTCGGCTCATGAATGCACGGGCAGCGAGAAGCATGTGTTGCCGGAGGAAACAAGACGAATCGCCGTTCACCAATTCCCGCAATGGATCGAGCGACGGTATAATGCGGCCATGAAAGTCATCTCTCTCCAGTCTGGCAGCAACGGCAACTGCATCTATGTCGAGGCAGATGGCGTCAAATTGCTAATAGACGCTGGGATCAGCGGGATCAAGGTCAAGGAGGGACTCTCCCTCCGTAGGCGGGACGTAGCGGACATCGATGCAGTCTTGATTTCGCACGACCACGTTGACCATTCCCGCAGTATGGGGATCTACCACCGCATGTTCGGCGTGCCGGTTTACATCACCGCCGACACGTACTATGCGGCAAGCCGTTATGAAAAGCGGACATAAGGATGCAAGGAGTTCGAGAATGTCTCACCGCATAGTCTGGCTGTCCGTGATCTTCACCGTCATCATCAGCCGAGTCGCTGTCGGCGAGATGCCGTGGGTGCAGGTCGCCGACGACAAACAGGGCTTCGTCCTCTCCGATTCCGACAAGCCGTTCGTGCCTTGGGGGTTCAACTACGACCACGATGAAACGGGCCGACTGCTGGAGGACTACTGGGACACGGAGTGGCCCACGGTCGAGGAAGACTTCCGAGAAATGAAACAGCTTGGAGCGAACGTGGTCCGGATTCACCTCCAGACCGCCAAGTTCATGACCGGCCCGGAGACGGTGAACGAAGCGAACCTGGAACGTCTGGGACTGTTGGTCGCCTTGGCCGAGAAGACCGGCATCTACCTCGACATCACCGGACTGGCCTGCTACCGCAAGAAGGACGTGCCCAAGTGGTACGACGATCTCTCAGAACAGGACCGGTGGGATGTCCAGGCCCGGTTCTGGGAGGCGATAGCCGAACGCTGCGTCAAGAGCCCCGCCATCTTCTGCTATGACTTGATGAACGAGCCGGTGGTGTCCGGCGGCAGCAGGACGGATTGGCTGGGACCGTCTCTGGGGGGAGGCGAATCCGGGTACTTCGTCCAGTTCATTACCCTGGAACGGAACAAACGTCATCGGCCGGACGTCGCCCGGCAGTGGTGCCGTCAGTTGGTGACGGCGATCCGAAAGCACGACCGGCGTCATCTGGTCACGGTTGGGCTCGTCCATTGGAGTCTGGATCGTCCCGGCATGACATCGGGGTTCGTGCCCGAGGAAATTGCACCCGAACTCGATTTCATCTCCGTCCACCTCTACCCTGAAAAAGGAAAGGTCGAGGAAGCCCTGGAAAAGCTGTCGGGCTTCGCCGTTGGAAAACCTGTGGTCATCGAGGAGACGTTCGTACACAAATCCTCCATGCAGGAGTTCGAACAGTTCTTGGATGGGTCGAGGAACGTTGCCAACGGCTGGATCGGATTCTATTGGGGAACAACACCGGAGGAGTACCGGGAAATGAAGACGATCCGGGCAGCCTTGATGCGAAACTGGCTGGAGGTATTTCAGAAACGAGCTGGCGAGGTCCAAGAGGTCAAAAAAGCACAGCAGTGATTGCCGTCCCGCTGTCGAGGATGGGCGGATCGAGATTCAAGGCGACCATCGGGATCGAGTCGTCGAGGAGATTGAGGGCCTGGGATATCGAGTGAAGTGAGCCGGGGGCCTGAGGCATGAGCATCCTTCAGTCTGGCCGCTACGAGCACATGCGGCGAGGGCTTTGACAGTAATACCTGACTACCTAAGCGGAGCAAACCGTATGATCGAGGTCAAGCCGTTATTTCAACTCAGAGCGAATGTCGATCCGCCGCAGATCATCGATGGGCCGCTCGGCCAGCGATGGTTTATTCCTGTTACAGGAGGCTCGCTTTCCGGAGATCGCATATCGGGCGTTGCACAACCGGGCGGATCGGATTTTCAACTCATTCGCAAGGACGGAGTGGCCGAGTTGGACGTTCGGGTGACTCTGCTGACGGACGACGGTGTGACGATTCAGTTGAAGGGCCACGGGATTCGGTACACGACACCCGAGGTTCTTCAACGAATCATGTCCGGGGCGGAGGTCGATCCCACCGAATACTACTTTCGTGAGGCGTTGTTCTTCGAGGCACCTGCGGGCAAATACGAGTGGCTGAACAGGATCATTGCGATAGCGAAGGGCGGGCGATTGAAATCCCATGTACTCATCGATGCCTATGAGATTCTTTAGCGTTAGCTCGGTGGGACGGGGATCCGTCCCAGAGATTTCAGGATGAATTATCCCGTACATAGACGGAGTGACCCATGTGTCTGCAGAACTGGTACATTGTTTCGGACTCTCGGCCAATCCGAGGTACTCGACGACAATGCGTTCGTTCCAATAAATGCTGACAAGGCTGCTTGCAGGAGGACCGACAATGGGAATGCTGAAAGAGTTTCGAGAGTTTGCCGTGAAAGGCAATGTCGTTGACATGGCGGTGGGGATCATCATCGGGGCGGCTTTTGGCAAGATCGTCTCGTCGTTGGTCAACGACGTGATCATGCCGCCAATTGGGTTGCTTCTCGGCAATATGGATTTTTCGAGTCTGGCAATCACGTTGCGGGAGAAGACCGCTGAAGCCGAAGCCGTGACGGTCAATTACGGCATGTTCATCAACAGCGTGATCGACTTCGTGATCGTGGCCTTTGCCATCTTCCTGGTGATCAAGCAGATCAACCGGCTCAAGAAGGCGCCCCCGCCCGCCGATCCGACCACCAAGGAATGCCCGCAGTGTTGCTCGGTAATTCCAATCAAGGCGAGCCGCTGCCCGCACTGCACCTCGGAGCTGGCTGCGACGATGTAGGACAAAGAAAACGGAGCTGGACGAGGAGCGATGACATGCGAGCCAGAATTGACTTGTCGTGGAGGCCGTGTGCATAGTGACTCCCGGCAGAACGAGCGCTGCGACGTAGAAGCTGCCGCCGCCCCGACCGCTCATGATCATGACGATCGATAGAACGAAGATGACGGTAACCATCACGAACGTGTGCACGGCATTCACCGGCGAGTCTTCTCATCGTTCGAAAGACGCACTCTTGCCCCGTCGGCCAGCGAATCGGACGGGTTGAGGATCACGCGGTCGGCGGGAGCGACGCCCGAGAGGATCTCGACGGTCTGGCCGAAATCACGGCCCAGCTTCACCGAGCGGAGTTCGACCGTACCGTCGGGCTGGACCACGCCCACCTGCGGACCTTCGGCGCGGAACAGCAGGGTGTTGCCCGGCAGAGTCAGGGGCCGGTCCCCCTCGGCCTCGGCGAATTTCACCTGTCCGTAACTTCCTGCGAGTATACGGCCTTGTGAATTGTCGACTTCGAGTTCGGTGAGCAGGGTACGCGAATCGGCGGAGATCGCGCCGGCGGTGCGGACCAATTGCGCGGGGAAGGACTCGCTCGGCTTCTCGGGGATCAGCACTTGGGCGCTGCGGCCGGGCACGACGCCGAGTGCGTGGGACTGGGGAACGCAGACGTAAACGCGCAGCTTCTCCGTTTGCGCCAGCCCCCAGGCTCATGATTGCTCCCATCAGTGCGGGCACGTTGAGGGTCGTGTAGGTGAGATAAAGGCCCCACACGACGCCGGCCAGCGCACCCGGCAGTGCGGTGAGGATGATGAACGGGTCGAGCCAACTCTGGAAGTTGACGACCAGCAGCAGATAGATCAGGGCCGTGGCCACGATCAGCCCGAGGCCGAGGCCGAGGAAGCTCGAATCCATGGTTTGCGCCTGGCCGCGGAGCACGATGAAGTTTCCTTTCGTCAACTCCTTTTCGGCTTCGGCAACCAGGGGCCTGATATCTCGGAGCACTCCGCCCAGATCGCGGCCGTTGGTGCCGGCCAGGACGTCGATTACCGGCATGACGTTGTAATGGTTGACGATCGGCGGACCGGTGGATCGCCGCAACGTGGCCAGGTTGGCAAGCACTTGGGCGTCGCCCCTTCCCGGTTGGCCGATCCCCGCGGGGATGACATTCAGGGCGGAGAGGGAATCCATGGCATGCTGCGGCGTGCGGACGTTGACGAGGTACTGGACGCCCTTCTTGGGGTTGAGCCAGTACATGGGCTGCACCTGGCTGCTGCCGCTGAGGCTCAACAGCATCGCATTGGCCACGTCGCGCTGGGTCAAGCCAAGCTCCGAGGCCTTGACGCGGTCGACGGCGAACTGGAGCCGAGGCAAGTCGGCCGGTTGCTGCACCCTCACGTCGGCCACGCCGGGGACGCGGCGAAGTTTCTCGGCCAACCGGCCGGCAACGGCACGGTTCTGCTGCTGATCGCGGCCGACGATCTGGACGTCGAACGGCGCCGGCAGACCGAAATTGATGGTCTGACTCACGATGTCGGCGGGCAGAAAGTAGAAAGTGACTCCGGGAAAAGCGCGGTTCAGCCGGAGTCGCAGGCGGCGGACATACTCCTCGGTGGGCCGATGCCCCGGGCCGGAGAAAGACCTTGACGACGGCAGCGCCGTTGTAGGCCGTCGACTCGATGTGCTCGATGTCGTCGACGAGGGTTGCGATCATGCGTTCGTGGTTGAACACGATCCGCTGCTCGATTTCCTGAGCGCTCAGGCCGTTGTACATCCAGACGGCGCTCACCACGGGGATATCGACGGACGGGAAGATGTCGGTCGGCGTGCGCAGCAAGACGAACGGCGTGAGCAACAACAGGACCAGTGCCGCCACGACAAAGGTGTAGGGGCGGCGAAGGGCGAGGCGAACGATCCACATCGAGCAGGTCTCACGGTTGCTTTAGTTCCGGTTGAACGGCATCGTCCCGGCGGTGTTTTAGTCCCTGCAAAGGTGCGCCTTGACCCCGGTGTTTTCGCGAAGCATCGATTCGACGCAAGCGAGAAACTTGGGGATGCAGTTCATTCGCAAACTGTGGTAGACCGTGGCGCCAGATTTTCGGCTGGCGACGACGCCGGCGTTCTTGAGCGTCGAAAGATGCCGCGACACGGTGGAACCGTCGGTGCCGACCATGGCGGTCAATTCTTGCACGGAACGTTCACCGTACTCGGCCAATTCGTCGACGATCATCAAGCGTGCCGGGCAGGCAAGTGCCTTGAGGATCGCAGCGCGCGACTCATAACGTGCAGGGTCTCTGGGAGTACTCATTCCAACGCACCTTTCGACGTGGCAGCGGTCAGGCAGGCGAACATCGCAATAGATGCATTATTGGCCAGATATGCAAGCATGTCAACACGAGCGCTCCGTGATTGGCCCTGCTAGTACTTATGCCGGGGACTACAGCGGCCTGGGCGGCTTGTGGAACACGAAACCGTAGTGGTAGGGAGGCAACTCGATCCGGCCGGAGGACTGGCACTCGAAGCCGACTGCTTCGCACCAGAATCGGCACTGTTCCGGCATGCCGCTTTCACGAGTCTTCATTGGACGTCATCAATCAGGCCTGTCAGAGGACGTCTTGGCAAACGCCATGGCCACGAATCCGGCATCCGGGACGATTCCCTCGTGCGGTTCTTCATCACGGGCGACGGACTCAGGAGGCGAGAGCAAGCAGGAAAACGCCTGCTGGAGCCGGAAGCCTGCTACGGCAGCCAACCGGACGGCTTCATCCGAGGAGTAGAAGGTTGCCGCCGAATAGAGCGGGTGCCCCTCGGCGGCCTTTCGTTGGTAGAGCCGTCCCCAGGGGCTGTCGGCCGGAACGAGCCCCACGATCAGACAGCCGGCGTCTTTCAGTACGCGTTCGCATTCCTGGAGCGATTTCTGCGGATCGGCGAGGAAGCACAGGGTCGTGGTCGTCAGGATGCCGTCGAAGCTCTGATCCGGGTAAGGGAGGGACTCGCCCGAGCCGTGGGTGGTTCGGATGCCGCGGCGCTCGGCCAGGGCTCGCATCGGCGCGGAGGGATCGACCCCGTCGGTCACGCCCAGGGCCGCGGCGAAGCGGCCGGTGCCCACGCCGACCTCCAGCCAGCGGCCGGGGCACTTGCCGGTGAGCCGGCGGAGGCATTCGGTTTCAGCGCGGAAGATGGCGAGGCCTTTCGGGGTGTCGTACCACCGGTCGTAGTCGTCGGCGACGGGGTCGAACACTTGAGTCAAGGCAACGTCTCCTTCAGGGGTCGAGGACGGTCAGAAGGTAACTACCTTGTCGGAGTCGCGAACGATTTCGTATTGATCCTTCAAGGTGGACAGGGGACAGATCTCGGATCCCTCGGACTGGCGGAGTTTGAGGCAGGCTCCGCAAGCCAGAAACTGTCCGCCCGCCTCGAGAACCTGGCTGGCTTGTCGCTTCACGTCGAACTTTGCGTCGTCGATTTTGTCGATATCGACGCCCTTTCCGGAGAGGAAGATCCGCACCTCGTCGCCCTGCTCCAGACTATAGAGCGCCAGACGCAGGGCGTTGAAGACTGTTTCGGCGTCGGTGTGAGTGATAATCAGGCCAAGCTTCATCGATCGGTGCTTTCAGATATGCAAACGCGACGATTTCGACGGGTCCGACGTATTCGAAGGCAAGCTCATCCTGCGAGGTGATCTTGAGACCCGTCGTCCCCGGAACGTATCTTCTGTTTGCCGGCAACGGATGATTCTTGGATTCGGATATTCGAATGTTATGGCGTCTGGTTTCCATGGTCAAAGGGCGTTACTCCGACCTCAACGCCTCAATCGGCTCCAACCCTGCCGCCCGCAGGGCCGGATAGAGGCCGAAGACGACGCCCAGGGAGACGGAGAACAGGAAGCCGACCGCGGCCGCGGGCCATGAGAGGACAACTTCCCAGTAGCCCGAGGCCGCAACGGCCCAGGCGGAGCCGAGACCGATCGCCACTCCGAGGAGGCCTCCGGTGCCGGAGAGCAGGCCCGATTCGAGCAGGAATTGGTTGCGGATGTCGGCGCGGCGAGCGCCGAGGGCGCGGCGGAGGCCGATCTCACCGGTCCGTTCGCGGACCGAGATCAGCATCACCGCCAGAATCCCGACGCCGCCCACCAGGAGCGAGATGGCCGAGACGCTGCCGATGAGCAGGGTCATCGACTGGGCCGTTTCGCGTTCCGTGGCAAGCAGTGTGGCCTGATTCTGAAGGGTGAAGTCGTCGGGCTTGTCGCCGAGCCGGTGGCGGCGGCGGAGCAACTCTCGGATTTCCGTTTCCGCCTTTTCGAGCACGTCGCTTGAGCGGGCTTGGACGTAGACCGCCTGGATGTGATCGACATTCATCAGCCGCCGCATGGCCGTTTCCAGGGGAACGATCACCAAGTCGTCTTGATCGACTCCGTTCGCGTCAACGCCTTTGGGCTCCGTCACTCCGATCACCTCGAAGGGCACGCGGCCGATGCGAAAGGTGAGGCCGACGGGATCGGACCCGAGAAACAGGTTCTCGACGACCGTGGGGCCAACAATCGCGACGCGGCGGCGGCCGCGGCATTCGTCCTGGTCAAACAGGCGGCCTGACGCGATAGCCATATTGCGGATGCGGAGCCCCTCGGGATCGATTCCGAGGACGGAAGTGTTGGCCATTTCGGCTTCCCAGCGGGTGGCCATCTTCCGATCAATCGCCGCGGCTGCCAAGGCGACGGAAGGGCACTCTTGCTGAACGGCCTGAGCGTCGTCGGGCATGAGCGTGGTGACTGTGCTCATCTGCCGCTGGCGACCGGCGATCACGCGGGTTTGGCCCGCCGTGACCGTAATCAAATTCGTGCCCATGCCGCGAATCCGATCGAGGATGCTCTTCTCGGCACCCTTGCCGGCCGAGACCATGAGGATGACCGTGGCCACTCCAACCACGATGCCCAGCATGCTCAGCAGGGTGCGGAGCTTGTGGGCCGTGAGGATCTCGAGGGACAGGGCGATATTCTTCGACGACTTCATCGCAGGGCTTCCACCGGGCGCAATCGTGCCGCGCGGCGAGCCGGTTGGACTCCGAAGAACGTACCGACCAGCAGGGCGAAAACGAGCGCCAGGGCAAACGGTTCCCAGGAGACGACGGCCGGCATGGGCGTGAGCCTGCCGAGGGCGAGGGAGGCGGCACCGCCCAGGGCGCTGCCCAGCAGCATCCCGAGGAACGTGACGCTGAGCGACTCGGTGAGGAACTGGGCGAAGATATCGCCGCGAGTTGCGCCGACGGCGCGGCGCAGGCCGATCTCCTTGGTCCGCTCGGCCACCGAGATGAGGAGGATATTCATCAACACCACGCCGCCGACAAGAAGGCTCAGACTGGCCAGGGCCGTCAACAAGAGCGACAGGGTCCGCGACGTCCCGCGCACCATGTCGGCGATAATGGCAGGAGTGATGATGCGGAAATCGTCGTCGACGTCCGGCGTGATGTGATGGCGCCGGCGGATCAGGTCTTCGATCTGCCGGGCCTGCCGCTCCATGAGGGAGGCATCCTGGGTGACGATGCGAATCGCGCCCACGTGGTCGACGTTCATCACCCGCCGCATGGCCGTGGTGATGGGGATGATGACGCGATTGTCGAAATCGCCTCCCGGGCCTCCACTTGTGCCGCGGTGTTCCAAAACCCCTTTGACTGTGAGGCTTACCTTATTGATGTAGAGACTCTTGCCGATCGGATCGTCGCCCCCGAACAGGTCGCGTTTGACGGAACTGCCGATGACGCAGGTGCGGTTCATGGTCGCCACGTCTTCGTCGGTGATTTCAGCACCTTCGGCCACGGGCCAGCTCCACGCCTGATGCCACTCGGGTTCGACGCCCCAAACGACGGTTTGAATCTGGTTGGCCTCGTGCTTGAGGTTGACGTCGAATTGCCATGCCTGCGGCGCGACGAACTCGAGGTTGGGGACCTCGTTGCGGATGGCCTGGGCATCTTCCAGGGTGAGCGTGGTGACGCTGGTATCGGGCGGGGGGAGGGCCCGGCCGCCGCCGGCAATGAGCATCATCGCCCGGGGGCCGAAGACCTCGACCCGCTTCATCACCTTCTTTTCGGTTCCCTTGCCGATGGCCATGATCACCGTGAGGGCGGCGATGCCGACGATCGTGCCGGCCATCATGAAGAACGTTCGCAGCTTGTTGGCTGCCAGGGAGTTGATTCCTTCTCCGGCGATACGCAATACTCGCATCAGGCTGCCTCCTCCGTCTGGCCCATGGCCGCAAGTTCCGCCTCCGCGTCCCGAGGTTCGTCGACCAGTTCGTCCTCGGCGACCCGCCCGTCGTCGAGCACGATCATCCGGCCGGCGTGTTGGGCCACGTCGCGGTCGTGGGTGATCATGATCACGGTCCGGCCGTCGCGATGCAGCCGCTGAAAGATGGCCATCACCTCGGCTCCGCTGCGGCTGTCGAGGTTGCCCGTCGGTTCGTCGGCCAGAATGATGGCAGGATTGGTAATGAGCGCCCGGGCGATGGCGACTCGCTGTTGCTGGCCGCCGGAAAGCTGGTTGGGCCGGTAATCGACCCGGTCGGCAAGGCCGACCATCGCCAGGGCGTTTTCGGCCAGATCTTCGGCTTCTTCCGGATAGTCGTCGCTGTAGATGAGCGGCAGGAGGACGTTTTTCAGCGCGGTGGTCCGCTGCAACAGATGAAACTGCTGGAAGACGAAGCCGATCTTGTGATTCCGCACGTGCGACAGCTCATCGTCGCCGAGATTGACCATATCCACGTCGTCGAGCCTGTAATGGCCCGCGGTCGGCTTGTCGAGGCAGCCAAGGATATTCATCAAGGTCGACTTGCCGGTGCCCGAGGCGCCCATGATCGCCACGTACTCGCCGGGTCGGATCTCGAAAGAGATCCCCTTGAGCACGGGCGTGACTACCTCGCCGCTCAGGTAGGTTTTTTCAATTCCTTCCAACTGGAGCATGAATCTGCCTTTCTTCGAAAGGTGAATGGCCGGTCTTCAAAAAGGCGCCAAAAAAGGGGTCAGGACTCATTTGCCGCAAGCGGCCCTTCGGGTGCTTCGCACAAATGAGTCCTGACCCCTTTTTGAAGGTCATGACGCGGGTTCGCCCGTGGCCGGTGTTTCCAGCAGAACGGTTTGGCCTTCCTCCAGACCGCCGAGGACTTCGATCCACTGGCCGTCTTTCCAGCCGACGGTGATTTCACGCATCTCGGGTTGATCGTTTCGGGCCAGGTAGACCACGTTCTTGCCCTGGTGGCGTTTGACGGCCCTGGCGGGAATGGCCAGCACGTTGGTCTTCTGCTCCAGGAGCACGGTGACGCTGGCCGTCATCTCGGGACGCAAGATGCCGCCGTGTTGGTCGAGGATGTCGACGACGACGTCGTAGTTGACCACGTTGTCCTGGATGACGGCCTTGGGATAGATCGCCGTAACTCGCCCCTTGAACTCCCGGCCGGGGAAGGTGTCGACGGTGAACAGGACTTTCTGTCCGGGATGAACCTTGCCGATGTCGACCTCGTCGACGTAGGCGTCGACTTGCAGCCGATCGAGATCGATGATGGTGACGAAGGTGGGGGCCTGCATGCCGGCGGCCACGGTCTCGCCTTCTTGGGTCGAAACCGAGGCGATCACGCCGTCGATGGGCGCGGTGATCGTGGCGTAAGAGAGTTGAACCTTGGCGTTGGCGAGGGCTGACTGGGCCCGGGCAATCTCGGCCGACGCCTGCTTGCGATCCTCTTCGTAGCGGGCTTGCAGCAGTTCGTGGGCCTTTTCGGCCGAGGCAAGCTCGGCCTTGGCCACGCTCAGACGCTCCCGGGCCTCTTCCACGGCTTGCGCCGAAGTGGCGTCGGAACTGAGAAGCTGTGTCTCGCGGTCGGTAACCTGCTGGTGAAGTTGGCAACTGGCTTGCCATCGCGAGATGTCGTGCTGGGCCTTCTGGATCTCCGTGGGCATGAGCCGCTCGACGGCGGCAAGCTTCGCCTCGGCAAGCTCGAGTTCGGCCTTGCGTTGGGCGACGACGGCCTCCAAGTCGGCCTTCTCGAGTTCGGCTATTACCTGGCCGCGTGTGACACGGTCACCGATGTTGGCCCTGAGACTGGCGACCCTGCCGGAGATTCGGGCACCGACTCGCACTTCGGCACCCACTTGGGGTCGCACGGCGCCGGTGGCCAGGACGGTGGAAGAGAAATCGCGGCGTTCGACCGCGGCGGTTTCGGCAACCGGTTTGGCAGAACTGGTACCACGCGATGCAAACCACGCTCCCGCGGCGATTGCCGCTGCTGCAATCAAGAAGGCCAGCAGGAGGAATCGATTTCTGCGGCGGCGCTTCTTGCGAGCCAATGCCCGGGGCGAGGGTGCTTTGGAACTCAGATTCACATCGCCCATTGGGTGCATGTGGACGGCATGGGCCACTCGGCCGTTTCCGGTCGTCGGGGGCGTACTCGTCATCTGGTTTGTCTCGATACGGGTAGTATTCATCACCCTCGCCTTCAGCTCATTTGAAGAAACTACGTGGGCAAGCCGGCACAACGGTCCGTCAATCTTCGCCTCGATCCTGCAACGTGCGGCCCAGCCCGCCTCTTGCCGAGCCCGACATGGGCGGATCCATCGTGCAGCCGGTCCGATCGCGGAGCATCGTGAAGAGCCGCTGCTGCTGCTCGGGTGTCAGCACTTCCTTTTCCGCAAGCAGGTGATCGACGACCAGTCGCTGGATTTGCCGTTTCGTTGCCAGAAGCTCATCCTGCCGGGCGTAGATCGCGTCGACGTCAGGCTCGTCGGCGGCGATCAGGCCGATCACGTCTGCCCGGATTGTGTCGGCCTGCTGACAAGCCTCGGCCACAGAAGCCTGAAACTCCTGCAGACGCGGTTCGATTTGCGCCCATTGCTCCTCGGTGACCTTCAATTCGCGATGCAACGGGCACCAGACAGCCTCCTGGCCGGCCTGGAGGTCGGCCTGTCCCTCCCCCCGATGCACCGGGGCGGCATGGGCGACCCACATGGCTACGAACGCCACATTCAAGGCCACGGAACCGACGATCAGATAGGGTATCGATTTCTTCCACATGGTAAAATTTCCTCAACGATCGCCGGCCATCGTCAGACTCAAGTACGACTGGGTCAACGGGTCCCCTCCCCGCTCAATCAAAGGCTCCAGTCCGGCGGCGGCCAACAGATCGGTTCGCTGACTTGCGGCAACCGCCTGCCCCCCGGCGCCGGATCGCCAGGTGTCGCGGCCCATGAACAGCCCGAGCAGGAGCCCGGCCGCCAGTGCGGCGGCTATCCCCGTCGAGGAACGAAGCCGAGCCCACACCGGGAACCGAGAATCGGGTTTCCGTAGCGCCATGGCTGTCTGTTGTGCCCGGACCTGGACAATCACGCGTTCGGCGAACCCCTCGGGAATCGGGGGAACCGGGGCGGCGACCAGCAGATCTTCCAGTCGCCGTAGCTTCGCCAGGGCTTTGCGGCAGGCCGGGCAAGACGCCAGATGTGCTTCCATCTGCACCGATTCCACAGACGTAAGCTGTTGTCTGACAGACAGATCCAACTTGGATTGGACATCGCGGCAACGCATGATATTTCCTTTCACACAAGAACAAACGGGCGAGGCCAGGAAAACCCCCGCGGAAAAATCGGCTAATCCTGGAAATAATCGCCGAGCCGCTTTTCGAGCGTCTCCCTCGCCCGGGCCAACAGACGCTCGACCGCCTTGAGGCTGGTGTCCATGGCCTCGGCGATTTCTCTTCCGCAGAGCCCCTCGTAGTAGCGGAGCACCACGGCCGTCCGCTGCTTGAACGGCAGACAGCCGATCGCCTGCTGCACAGCCTCAGTCTGTTCCTTGTCGGCCGCCTGCTGCTGGGCCGAGGTGCGATCGTCAACGGGCAGAAGATGCTCGGCGAGAGCCGGCCTGTTCTTGCGGAGATGATCCAGGCACAATCGGACGACGATCCGGTAGAGATAGGTGCGGAAGGCGGCCTGCGGCCGATAGCGATCTCTGGCCTCGAAGACTCTCAGAAAGGCCTGCTGGGCTACGTCTTCGGCCTCATCTTGGCAGCCCAGCATTCGGTAGGCCGTTCGCCAAACCGACTGCTGATGGCGGACGACCAGTTGCTCGAAGGCAGCCAGGTCGCCGCCGGCGGTCGCTTGCATCAGGGTTTCGTCGGCGGGACTGGAATTCACGGGGGCTGGACTTCCTATTGGTGGATAGGACCGGGAACCAGATTCTACTCGAAGAGGTGCGCGACCAGGTAGCGCTGAAGGAACCCGCGACGTGACTATTCTGCAGCTCTGTCTCAGATTATCTGACCGGAAGAGCCGGCTGAGGTTGCACAAGGGCCTGTGTGCCCTTTATCACGAACTGGACGAAGGCTACGCCTCGAAGCGGTGAAATACACTGAAGAATCTTGTGTTCGATTGACCTGCATCAAGGACTTTGGTGGGCGGTTGGGCGATAATTCCTCCAGTGACACAAACGAAACCGAGACCCGGTGGGCTAACCAGAAGGAGTAAGGAATGAGCATGTTCTGCTATCAGTGCGAGGAAACGGCGAAGGGAACCGGATGCGTCAAGGTGGGAGTGTGCGGCAAGGACGAGACGACCGCGGCACTTCAGGATGTGCTGACCCACGTCGCCAAGGGAATCTCGATGTACGCCCACCGGGCGGCCCAGTTGGGCCAGCGGAGCCGCGAGATGGATACGTTCGTGATCGAGGCCCTCTTCACCACGGTGACCAACGTCGATTTCGACCCGGAGCGGCTGGAAGGGCTGATTCGCCGCGGCGCGGCTTTGCGGGACCAGGCGAAGGCTCTCTATGAGAGCGCCTGTGCAAAGTCCGGACGGCAACCGGAGCAACTTGGCGGACCGGCCGCCTGGGAGCCGGAAAGCGATTCGAGCGCGCTGGCGTTCCAAGGCCAGGAATTGGCGATTCCCGTGCGGCAGGGCCTGTACGGCGAGGACGTGGTGGGGCTCCAGGAGCTGATCACCTACGGGCTGAAAGGTGCGGCCGCCTATGCCGACCACGCGATCGTGCTCGGCAAGGAAGACGCCGAGGTGTACGCCACGTTTCACGCGGCTCTCGACTTCCTTGCCCAGGAGCAACCGTCGCTCGACGATCTGCTGGGCTGGGCGCTGAAGGTCGGCGAGTTGAGCGTGAAAGTGATGGAACTGCTCGATGCCGCGAACACCGGCACCTACGGGCATCCGGAACCCACGGCCGTCCGCATTACGCCGGTCAAGGGCAAGGCGATCCTGGTCTCGGGCCACGACCTGAAGGACCTGGAAGAGCTGCTCAAGCAGACTGAAGGCAAGGGGATCAACATCTACACCCACGGCGAGATGCTGCCGTGCCACGCCTATCCGGGGCTCAAGAAGTATCGCCATCTGGTTGGCAACTACGGCGGGGCTTGGCAGGACCAGCGCCAGGAATTCGACGCCTTCCCGGGCGCGATCGTGATGACCACCAACTGCATCCAGAAACCCAAGGAGACCTACCACGACCGGATCTTCACCACCGGTCTGGTTGCCTGGCCGGGGGTCGTCCACATCGGCCCCGACAAGGACTACGCGCCGGTGATCGAAGCGGCCCTGGCCGCACCGGGGTTTGCCGAAGATGAACCGGAGAAGACGATCCTGGTGGGCTTCGGACACCAGGCCGTGCTCGGGGTGGCCGACAAGGTCATCGAGGCCGTCAAGGCAGGCAACCTGCGGCATTTCTTTCTGATCGGCGGTTGCGACGGGCGGAAGAGCGGACGGAATTACTACACCGAGTTGGCCCAGCAGGTGCCGAACGACTGCGTGATCCTCACGCTGGCCTGCGGCAAGTATCGGTTCAACAAGCTGGAGTTCGGCGATATCGGCGGCATCCCGCGGCTGCTCGACATGGGCCAGTGCAACGACGCTTACTCGGCCATCAAGGTGGCCGGGGCCCTGGCCGAGGCCTTCGGCTGCGGCGTGAACGATTTGCCGCTGTCGCTGGTGTTGAGCTGGTATGAGCAGAAGGCCGTCACCGTGCTGCTTGCCCTGCTGCATCTGGGGGTCAAGAATATCCGGCTGGGCCCGAGCCTGCCGGCCTTCGTGACGCCGAACGTTCTCCAGGTGCTGGTCGACAAGTTCGCGATCAAGCCGATCAGCACGCCGGAAGAGGACCTGGCGGCGATCCTCAACTGACCATCGGATAGCGGACGAAAGGACAACTATGGTTCATCCGGCGAAAGCGTAGTTCCATCCTCGCCCGGGAGTACCGGTGCCTCTTCTCTTGTTACCGACGCGTCTAAACGGTTGCTTGTCAAGCGGTTATGGTCATCGTGCAACAGAGAAAAGGCACCGGTACTCTTCATGCACTTCGCACCCTACGCGAATTCCGGATGAACCATGTTCAACTTTCCTATTGAAAAATCCAGCCAGTTTGCTACCATGTACGCATGAACACATGGACATCCGCCCATACACCTGTCCGCCTCCTCCTCCACCAGGCCCACGCCCCACGCCGCCTCAAACGACAGGCCCGCCTCCGCACCCCCCTCTTCCGCGAAAACGTCATCCGCCCCCTCAATCAGTACATCCAGCGGATGTTCGCCCTCTTCGGCAACGGGCTTTACCTCAAAGGATCCGAAGTCCGCGGCATAAGACAGGCCGGACCACGCCTCACCGCCGCCGACGTGCCGCCACACCTCATCCCCGAATTCCCCTTCCCATTTCCGAGCCCCCTCGCCGAACTGGCATCGCCCGAACCGGAATTCTCTCCGTCTGTTGACCAAAACGCCCCCCACCATCCACCTATCGAGCCCAAGCCGCCGCAAGTCCGCAACCCGGCCTTCACAGAAACACACCCGCACGACGCCTACAAACCCGGAACCAAGCCCCCAACTACCCGTGCACGGTTCCCCCAAGGCAGGGCAAGCCCGCAACCCAACCTTCACAAACATGCGCGCACCATGCGCGAATCCCGGATGAACCACGCAGACGCTGCATCCCTCTTTCCGATCGTTCCGCCTCCTCGGCCTTGTCGAACGCGATCTCCTCGGCCGAACTGGGGGTGCGGGTTCGCTCGGGGGCTGCAACCGGCAGGCATGGAACGATAGCCAACATGGGGGGCGGCGGATATCATAACCGATCGGAAGGGGCGAGTGGAGATCGGACCGAGTCCGAGGGCGTCTGCCGCTTTCGGAGCGAGCGGTCCGGGCTCGATGGCCTATCACGAAGTGTAGCGGCCAAGCGGCTCCCGAATTCGTCGGCAGCGATTGGGATGTTGGAAAGAAACCATAGTCGTCCCGCCTCCGCATGACAAGCAGGCGGCGGACAATCGCTCTTTGGAGAAGCAATACAATGCCAATCAATTTGAATACAGGGCTGCCACGCCCGCCGTTTTCCCAGGACGTTTGGCTCCCGAGCTTCGAGCGCATGAGTGCCCTTCTCTGGCTATTTATCATCGTGATAACCTTTGGTGGCGACCCCGCCGCTGGCGCCCAGGGCGACGGAAGCGGCGCCGTCGCCGTCTCGGGCGAATTGAAGCAATGGCACAAGGTGACTCTGACGCTGGACGGGCCCTTCGCTCGCGAGACGGACAGCCAGCCCAATCCCTTCACCGACTACCGCATGACGGTGACCTTCCGCCACGAGTCGGGTGCCCCGGAATACGTGGTTCCCGGTTACTTCGCCGCCGACGGCGACGCGGCCAACAGCTCGGCGGATGCCGGAACGAAATGGCGAGCCCACCTGTCGCCGGACAAGGCCGGGAAGTGGACCTACCAGATTTCCTTCGTCCAGGGCAGGCTTGCGGCCCTCGAACCTTCGTTGGCTGGGGAGAATCTGGCTAAGTACGACGGCAAGTCCGGGTCGTTTGAAGTCGCAGCTACCGACAAAACCGGCCGCGACCTCCGCGGCGAAGGACGTCTGCAGTACGTGGGCGGGCATCATCTGCGGTTTGCCGGCAGTGGCCGCTATTTCCTGAAGGCGGGGCCCGACGCGCCGGAGACGCTGCTGGCCTGCGCCGATTTCGACGGAACCCAACCGGGCAAGGCCCGAAAACCGCGAGCCGGCGAGGCGGCCCCGACCAGGCAACTGCACCGCTATGAACCGCATCTTCGGGACTGGCGGCCGGGCGATCCGACTTGGAAGGACGGGAAAGGCAAAGGACTGATCGGCGCCCTCAATTACCTGGCCGCCAAAGGCTGCAATGTGTTTTCCTTTCTCTCCTACAACGCCGGCGGCGACGGCGACAACGTATGGCCCTTTATCGAGCGGAACGACAAACTGCACTACGACTGTTCGAAACTCGATCAGTGGCAGGTCGTGTTTGATCATGCGCAACAACTGGGGTTGTATCTGCACTTCAAGCTGCAGGAAACCGAAATCGACGACAACCGTCGCGGACACGACGAGGACAAGGGCGACGACAAGGTATCCACATCCCTGGACGGAGGCGACCTGGGCGTCGAACGGAAACTGTACTGCCGCGAGTTGATTGCTCGTTTTGCCCATGAACTGGCCCTGAACTGGAACCTGGGCGAGGAGAACACCCAGTCGCCCGAGCAACAGCGGGCCATGGCCCGGTACATCCACGACACAGACCCCTACGATCATCTGGTTGTCGTCCACACGTTTCCGAACTGGCAGGACCGAGTGTATCCGCAACTGTTGGGCGATCGTTCGGTGCTGACGGGGGCCTCACTGCAGAACAGTTGGAGCGCTGCCCATCAGCAAACCCTCAAATGGCTGACGGAATCAGCCAAGGCCGGCCGGCCGTGGGTTGTATCCAACGACGAGCAGAACCCGGCCGACATGGGAGTGCCGCCGGATCCCGGCTACGAAGGCCACAGTGGCGCAGCGATCCAGAACGGCAAGCCCTATACGCTCCACGACGTCCGCAAGGCGACGCTCTGGGGCACAATCATGGCCGGCGGCGGGGGCGTCGAATACTACTTCGGCTACAAGTTGCCTCAGAACGACCTGGCCTGCGAGGACTTCCGCAGTCGCGACAAGTCATGGGATTATTGCCGCATCGCGTTGGAATTCTTCCGCGACTACGAGATTCCCTTTTGGGAAATGACCAGCGCCGACATCCTGGTCGGCAATGCAAAAAACGACAACAGCAAGTACTGCCTGGCCAAACCCGGCAGTGCGTATCTGGTCTATCTGCCCGACGGGGGCACGACCGAGCTTGACTTGAGCGGCGATCCCGGCACGTACCGCGTGCAATGGTTCGACCCGAGTGACGGAGGACTGCTGCAGCAGGGTTCGGTCACAAAGATCCAAGGTGGAGGCAAGGTCGCATTGGGTTTGCCGCCGAAGGATGAGACGAGCGATTGGCTGATCGTTCTCACGCGATGACGAGGGTGGAGTGGCATCAAGTTTCTGTAGTCGTGCAATTCGGCGATGAGAAGTTCATGATGAAGAACCGAACGTATTACCTTTTGCTGGCGCTGTCGCTAATCTGGCAAACGATGGCCGCCGCCGATAAGGCGGAGCCGCGGCACGTTTGGGAAAAGGTGGAGCTCACGCTCCAGAGCCAGGGGCAGTACGAAAACCCCTACACCGACGTTCAGGTTTGGGTGGATCTGAAAGGGCCGGACTTCGAGAAACGGTGTTACGGTTTCTGGGACGGAGGGAAAACGTTTCGAGTCCGCATTCTGGCCACGGCCCCTGGCCGCTGGACTTGGGAAAGCGGCGCCAACGTGACGGATCCCGGTTTGCAGGGACTCCAAGGTGAGTTCACCGCCATCGCTTGGACCGAAGCCGAGGTTGACGCCAACCCCTGCCGGCGCGGCATGATCCGCCCCAGCGGCAACGGACACGCCTTCGAGTACGCCGATGGCACGCCGTTCTTCTTGCTGGGTGATACCTGGTGGGCCACGCCCACGTTTCGCTTTCCCTGGTACGAAGACGACACTCCACGGCCGCTCAGTTCCACGGCGGGCTTCAAGGACTACGTGCGTTACCGCCGCAGCCAGCAGTTCAACTGCATTGCCATGATCGCCGCGCTTCCGAACTGGGCCAACGACGGGAAGCCCGCCCGGTGGAAAACTCAGGACGACATGGTCTTGCGCTGGGCCTGGCCCCAGGCCGGGACGGACAGCGCCAAGGAGATGACGGATGAAGAGGGACGCCGGGCGTTCCAACTCCCTGGTGTCGTGCCCGGATACGAGCAGTGTTTCCCCGACCTGAATCGGATCCGGCCGGAGTACTTTCATTCGCTCGACAAGAAGGTCGACTATCTGAACGGCCAAGGAATGGTCCCCTTCATCGAAGTAGCTCGCCGCGACATCGGGCAGGCGTGGAAGAAGTACTACCCTTGGCCGGAGTCCTACACGCGGTACATCCAGTATGTTTGGAGCCGGTATCAGGCGAATATCTGTCTATTCAGCCCGATCCATTTCGACACGCCTGCCCAAAGCATCCCGGTCGAGGATTGGAACGCAGCAGCGAATCTGGTGATCGCGCGGTTCGGCCATCCTCCCTTCGGCACCCTGGCCGGGACCAACTCGAATCCTTCTTCATTACAGAATTGGGGCCACAGGGACCAAGCCCGCTGGCTCGGCTTTCATCAGATCGGAAACCGCCGCACCCACGACGTTTACGGGTACTTGACCGAGATTTTCCAGGCCCGGCCGCCGGTGCCCGGCATCAACGGCGAACCCTACTACGACGGCATGGAAGACGCCGAGCCTGGATCGGACAAGGCCGCCCGCTACTGCCGCTCAGCCATGTACGGCAGCGTCCTATCCGGCGGCCTGGGCGGCCACATCTACGGCGCCGGCGGCTGGAAGGGCGGCTTGTGGAGCGGCGAGGTCGAAACGGCCTCCGAGTATCCGATCTGGGAAGTGATCCAGTGGCCTTCAGCCGACCAGTTGCGGCACCTGAAGACGTTCGTCCTATCCGAAGGCCGCCGATACCAGGACCTGGTGCCGTCGGTCGAACTGTTGACACCGAACCGATCGGGCGAAGCCAAGTCGCTGAATGGCTGGGCATATTGCGCGGCGACGGCCGGCCGCGACTTGGTGTTGCTGTACTTCGAGCAAGACTGCCCGCGGGCCGCGCTGTCCGGCCTGCCCGCCGGACAAGATTGTGAGGTTCACTGGTATGACCCGCGCACAGGCCGCTGGTTGGACGCGGCAGCGGACGGCGAGACGATCACCGCAGATGCGGCCGGCACGATCCGGTTGCCGCCTTTCCCCGGCGGGAAGGCCAAGTCGGACATTGATTGGGCGTTGAAGCTGCAAATTGCACATCTGCGGGGAGACGAGGTACCATGAAGATGCGTTGGACGTTCGCTGCCGGCTTGTGGCAGCTGAAGCAGACAACCTCTTCCATCAAGGAGCATTTCTATGAGTACGTCACGACGTCGTTTTCTTCGGAGTTCCGCCCTTGCCGCCGCAGCCGTTTCCGTTGCACCCTTGGCGGCGGCGGACAAGCCCGCGACCCCCGCTCCGCCTGCGCCCCCCGCTCCGAGCGACGATCCCCGCATGATGTATTACGACCAGTTCTACTTCAAGGAGAAACCGATATTCCGCTTCGAGTACCCGTTCGACGGCGGCGTGCTTCAGGAAGGAACCGGCTATCCGATTCTCGGCACGGAGACGGGAGCCGACGGAGTCAAACGGCTTCGGATTCACGTCGTCGTTCGGCCCGGTGAAGTGGGCAATCTTCAGGTCTTCGATCCCGAAGGTGCAGTCATCCCGATGGAATACATCTCCGGGGCACTCATGGGTACCGCACTGCTCAAGGACCGTTTGTCCATTCTCAAGGCTCGCGGCACAAAGAACGGCAAGCCGGTCGAATTTGCCTGTCGCGTTCTGTGGGCGAAGAACGCTTACAAGCGGTATCGTTGCTACATCGACGACCACAGCTTCTGCTTCCGCGACATTCTGCAAAAACAGTACAAGAGCATCTTCGACTGCTTCTATTTCGCGAAGCTCCGCGAACTGCACAAACGCTATCAAACGAAGATCGTCCTGAACTGCTTCAACTCGACGCCGGAACGCGATTTCACCCTCTCGATGTTCCCCGAGAAGTACAAGCCGGAATTCGAGGACAATGCCGATTGGCTCCGGCTGGCCTTCCACTCGGAAAACGAGTTCCCCGGTGAACCGTACCGCAACGCGACACCCGAAAAACTCGCAGCCGACTTCGATCTGACCGCGACGCAACTCAAACGGATCGCGGGCAAAGCCTATACGG
>Ga0209723_1002487_pt1 | contig 24563 bp, 19 predicted proteins | sample BiotimSIPDNA_2_FD_185750 | JGI IMG/M metagenome (GOLD analysis project Ga0209723, IMG submission 185750) | Anaerobic biogas reactor microbial communites from Washington, USA - Biogas_R2 time_0 SIP DNA (SPAdes) (version 2) | ecosystem: Engineered > Bioreactor > Anaerobic > Unclassified | place...
ACTGGACGGATAGGAGCCGGTCCTGGTGAATTTACTCAAGGTATTTCATTAAATGTATCACGTTTTGATTCGACTATTGTTAGTTTACTTGATTTGACTTCATTTAAAGTTCTTTTTTATAAGAACAAAAACAATCTTCTCTCTTACACTAATAACATCCAACTTGAGGAAGGAAGACCCTATGCACCTGTATATGTAAATAGAAACTCTATTTACAGCTTATGCTCTGAAATCTTTGATGGCAGATTTGCTAAATATGATTCTTTGGGTAAACTGTTGAATACTCTTGGAGATTTGCCGCCGGGAAAGGAAGATGACACTCCGGTTCCGGTTCATCAACAAGCTTGTGATGGAGAATTATTGATAACCCCCGATGCTTCAAAGTTTGTTGTAAGTTATCGGTTTGCTGATATGATTGATATATATGATAGCATAGGAGTTTTGTTAAAAAGAATTCAAGGTGATAAAGGATTAACTCCAATTTACAGGGTAGTGTACGACAGTTATCCCTATATGGTATTGGATAAAGAGAAAGCTATAATAGGGTACATTGATATAGCTGTTACTAATAAATATATAATTGCTCTTTATAGTGGGAATAAGCCATATACTAATATTGAGGGCGATTTGCTTCAATGCTTTGATTTTGATGGCAACCTGATATCTACTTGCAAATTAGATAAAAAAGTATCTAAAATTACAATTGATAAAAAAAATGACAGATTAATTGCCATAAGTCATTTTCCAACTTCAACTGTTTCTACTTTCGATCTTAAAGAGATTATTAACTTTTAATTGCAACGTAAATGTATGAATTCATCAAAATTAAAATATATCGTAATTATTTCTGTTTTACTTTTAATTAATATTTATTCCCTATGGTTAGTTATTAATGTAAAAATTGAAAACGTAAGGCTTAAAAAGATAAATAATAATGGATTGTTGGAAAAACAAAAAAAAGATGCATATGAAAATAATATAGTTATTAATAAATTATTGATGGATCAAAAATTAAATTTAATTGCCTTATGGGGTGAAAATGGCTGCAACACTTGTAAACAAAAACTTGCAAATGAATATAAAAAATATAAAAATTTGTATGCTGAAAGTTTTAAATTTGTATATGTCGGCAATCATTTGCGTGATATTAAGGCGTACAATGTTGAAGATTATTTAACTTTTACCACTCCTTCAGCAGACAAGCTATTTGAGAAACCATTGGAAATAATGCAGCCAATAATATTATTGACTAATAACAAAGGGAACATCTTATTTTTACACGAAATTATTCTTGGTGATACCCTTGAGTTTCAAAAATTTAATGATAAATGTCAAGTAATGTTTAGCGTGGTAAAGGAATAGTATCTACTACATATTTAAACTTATTAAAAGTATTATACTGGTATTTAATGAAAATATTATATAAAAGTCTGAAATTTTTATTTAAAATAATATTGCTTATAGTAGCAATTCTTTTTATTAAAACATATTTATTCAATGTTTATAGGGTATTTAATTCCTCCATGGAGCCAACATTAAAAGATGGAGATATAATACTTATTAACAAAACTTTATTTGAAATTAAATTTCCTATAAGTCCATTTAACGGATATAAAAAAATTAAGAACGGTGATGTTATAATATTTAAACTACCTAAACATGTAATTGGCAAAGATCCAGATCAAAGCTGGAATATTATAAAACGCTGCATTGGGCGACCCGGTGATTCAATAGAGATTAACGGTGAAAATGTATTTGTAAATAAAAAATTGTTTCAGATAACGAGTGTAGAAACAGATATTTCAATTAAAAATGATTCAAGCTATTCTTTATACATACCTGAGAAAGGTGACACAATTTATCTGAATTCTGATTTAAATCAGAAATACAACGATCTTATACTTGATGAAGGCCATAAAATTAGAAAAGACAGTAGTAAAATATTTATAGACGGAGTTGAAACCGGCAAATATATTGTTAAAAACAATTATTATTTTATGATGGGAGATAACAGAAATAACAGTTTTGATAGTCGGAATTACGGATTTGTGCCAGAACAGAATTTAATTGGTACATTAATAACAAGTTTTTAAATAATATTTAAACTAAAGTAGAATACTTATAAATTGAAAATATCCCAATTAGCAATACGCCGCCCGGTAACAACATCTATGTTTTTTATCGGCATTGCCATACTTGGCATTTATGCATTCAACCGTTTAGGTGTGGATTTACTGCCAAATGTTAATATACCTCATATGATGGTTCAAACCGGGTACCCGAATGCAAATCCCGAAGAAGTGGAAAAGCTAATTACTGAACCTATTGAATCAGTTATAGGAACTGTTCCTGGCGTTCAAAAGCTAACTTCGGTTTCGCGTGAGGGGATTTCAGTTATATCGGTTGATTTTGTCTGGGGAACTGATATGAACTATTCACTTCTTGCACTAAGGGAAAAACTTGATAACATAAGTTATAACTTACCAAGAGATGCAGAGCGGCCTAATATTATACGATCAGATCCTTCCGAATCACCAATAATGATGCTTGCATTAACATTTAGAAGCAATCTAAATGGAAAACTTCCGAGTGAGAATAAACAAGCATATATTGATCACGATTCCAATTATGATGAAATAAAACGATTAATTGATTTAAAAGAAGCAGGCAGAGTTTTATTTAAAAGACGTTTTGAACAATTGGAAGGAGTTGCACAGGCAATTGTTACAGGCGGGCTTGAACGTGAAATTCTTGTGGAAGTAAATCCTGTTAAAATGGAGGGATATGGAATTTCATTTGATCAGATAGAACAGTCATTAAAATCTTCAAATATCAACTTGCCGGCTGGTTCAATTATGAAAGGTCTTTTCCGTTTTTCTTTAAGAACGCAAGGGGAGTATAAAAATTCGGAAGAGATTAAAGAAACAGTATTAAAACACAATACAAATGGCAGCGCAATAAAACTGAAAGATATAGCTGAAGTTAATGAAAACTTTAAGGAAAGAGAGGGGCTTACAAGATTAAACGGAGCCGAAACTGTAGGATTTTTAATATATAAAGAACCCGCATCAAACACAGTTACAATTTCGCAAAGGATTAAAGAAACTATAAAAAGCCTTGAAAAAGAATATCCGGAATATGAACTGGTTATTGTATCGGATCAATCAAGGTTTATTGAAAATGCTATAAGCAACGTAAAGCAGGAAATACTTTATGGTGGTATTCTTGCCGTAATGGTTTTAATATTTTTTCTTGGCAGCCTGCGAAATGTTTTTATTATTGGTATTACAATTCCGTCATCACTTGTTCTTACAATACTTTTAATGTTTTTGTTTAATATAAACTTCAACATTATTTCACTTGGCGGAATTGCTGTTGGTATAGGCATGCTGCTGGATAACGCAATAATAGTAATTGAAAACATTGTTACGTATTTCGAAAAAGGGAAAGGAATAAGGGAATCGGCAATTAAGGGATCTACAGAAGTATCTATGCCAATTATAGCTTCTACTTTAACAACAATAGTAGTTTTCCTTCCGCTTGTTTTTGTTAAAGGTATTGCAGGCGAACTTTTCAGGGATCAATCATACGCCATAGCTTTTTCATTAATATCATCCATAATGACAGCTTTAACACTTATACCTATGTTAGCTTCTCGGGAAAAATTAACGCTAGTTAAAAATGCAGAAAAATATGACGCGAATTTTATATTTTTAGAATATCCGATAAACCGGAATATATTATATAAGGCAATGTTCTGGCTAAGATTCCCCATTGTTTTTCCAATAAGGACATTACTTTTCATTTCAATTAAATCCGGATTAATAATATCCCGAAAAATGGAAGTTTATTTTGAAAAATTTTATAATGTCGTGAATAAAAAACTGGAATGGGTTATTGAGAAATATGAGATAATGCTTTTATGGGCTTTAGATAATAAAAAAAAGGTAGTTTTTTTAACACTTGGGTTAGTAATAATTACAACAGCTGCTGTAATTGATATAAAAAAGGAATTTATCCCCGAAATGGAAAGTGATGAGTTTGTAGTTGAAATTGATTACCCAAACGGCACTTCTTTGAAAGGTAATGCTTCTATAACTTCTAAAATTGAAAACGCAATACTTAAAATACCTAATGTGGATAATGTAATATCAAATATAGGGCGGGTAAATATGTTTGATATGTTAAATAAAAATCAAATCTCAGTTGATAAAACTAGATTGATTATTAAAATAGATTCATACGAAAATTACTATTCTGTACAAAGTAAACTTAAAAAAATGTTCGAAAAAATATCTGGCATTAATTACTCTTTTCAACCGGTTAAAACAACTTACTCTGAACTAATAAATCCTTCGGAAGAAGACATAGCTATTAAAATTAAAGACAATGATATTAATACCGCTTTTGCAAAGGGTGAAGAAGTTATACAAAGATTAAAAAACGCTAAAATAAACGGTGTTTTTGGTTATCATTTCGGGGTTCAAAAAGGAACTCCTGAATATACGATTGAAATTGATAGAAATAAATGTATTGAGTATGGGTTTAAAGTACAGAATGTGTCAAATCAGCTTATCAGTCTTGTTAAGGGGAATAGTACAATACATTTCTCCGATTTCGATAATAAAGTAGCAATAAATATAAGAACAGCTGAAAAAGACCGGAATGAGATTACAGGAATTATAAGTAATTACGTTACAGTGGATTCTCTGAAAATTCCCATATCTAAATTAATAAAATACAGATATTCAGAGAATTTTAACCAAATTTGGCGGGAAAACCAGGCAAGAACACTATTTGTATATGCTTATGTTGAAGATAGAAGTATAGATGAAGCTGTGAAAGATATTGAAGATGTATTAAATAAAATTCCAAAATTACCTGGACAGATGATAATGGTTGGCGGTGTAAATGAAGAAATAAGAAACTCGTTTTCGGGATTGTATATAGCATTGGTTATATCTATTTTGCTAATGTATATGATTTTAGCCTCGGAATTTGAATCCTTTCTTTTCCCGTTTATTATAATATTTTCAGTGCCTATGGGTCTTATTGGCGGCATCTTATCACTTTATTTTGCTGGATTAAGTATTAGCATTATTTCACTGATGGGGTTAATTATTTTAGTAGGCATTGCGGATAATGATGCGGTTGTTAAGGTTGAATTTATCTTAAGGAAACGTGAAGAAGGATTATCTGTACGTGATTCAATTATACAAGCAGGCAAGGATAGGTTCAGACCGATTGTAATGAATTCATTGACAGTAATTTTTGCGCTTATTCCAATGATGTTTGGCATTGGTGCCGGTACACAACTGCGTATTTCGCTATCCTTAGCTGTAGCAGGAGGATTGGTATCCTCTACATTTTTAACCCTTGTACTAATTCCTGTGCTTTATACATATTTGGAAAAACTATCAAATAAAAAATATAATGTAAACTAAATAAAAAAGGATTAGAATAAATCAGCGTTCTATCAATAGGTATTAAAGATGAAAATATCATTAAAAATAGTATTAATTGCATTTGCCATATTTTTTACAGCTGTAATGATTTATTCCTTTTTACCGGATACCGAAAATCAGGAAAAAGATGAATCAGCAAGTATAAATTACGACAAACTTGATGAAATTATTTTTGACGTAAAAACAACTAAAGTAATTAAAGGCAGCCTTGAAAAAGCAATTACTGCTAATGGAATAGTAAAAGCTTATAAGGAGCTTGAAATAACTTCAAACGTTAACGGATATATAAAAAATATTAATGTTTTTGAAGGAAAAACCATATTGGAGAATGACTTACTTTTAGCACTTGACGACAGGGAATATAATTTGGCTTTGAAGGATGCTGAAGTTAAGGTAACGCAAGCAAGAGTTGAATACGGTTTTTTAATGAAATCGTATACAGAAGACAGCAGCGCTATTAAAAAAGCACAAAAAATCGAAAGAAAAATTGCGGTAGTTAATGAGGAATATAAAAATTCTAAAATCAATGATGTCAGGTATAATGAGCTTATTGATAGTCTTGAATTGGCGTTATTGTTTACGGGAGCGAAAAGAGAGGAATTAGTGTTAAACAGCAGTGGTTTAACTTCAGCAATGAATGCTGTAAAAAAAGCGCGTCTTAATCTTGAATATACAAAAATAACCGCGCCATTTAGCGGTGTTATAGGTGATTTTAATTTGGTAGTCGGTCAAAGAATAAATGCGGGTGCTAAATTACTCAAATTGTTCAATGTATCTAAACTTTTAATTGATGTAGGAATCCTTGAAAGTGAGATTCTTGATTTGGTGATTGGGAGCAGTGCCGAAATTCAATTCCCTGCCATACCAGGAAAAGTATTCCATGGGACTGTTAAATATATAAGTCCTTATATAGATGCAAATACTAAAACTTGTACCGTTACTTTGGTATTTGATAATAAAAATAACTTAATTAAGTCAGGTATGTTTGCTAATGTTAAATTAGTATCAAAGGTTCTTGAAGACATAATATTGATTCCTAAGGAAGCCTTATTAGTGCGCGATGGACGTAACCTTGTATTTGTTGCGGAAAATAGTTTGGCAAAATGGAGATATGTTGAAATAGGTGATCAAAATGATAAGTATATTGAAATCCTGGAAGGTGTTTTTCCTGATGAAGATATAATTTACCAAGGGCATTTTACTCTTGCTCACGATTCGAGAATAAAAATAATTAAATGAAATAGTTTAAATTCAAACAAATTTCGTCAGATATTATAAAATAATGAAAAAAATATTTTATCTATTTCTATCCAGACCTGTTACAACTGCCATGCTTTTTTTTACTGTTATAGTAATTGGTTTAATATCATTATTCACAATACCTGTTGAGTTGAGTCCTGAAGTTGAATATCCCAAATTATCTGTTACTGTTTATTGGCAAGGAGTTTCACCTGAAATTATGGAAGCTCAGGTTACTTCCGTTATTGAATCTAAGCTTGCAGTTTTAAAAGGCATAAAAAAAATTCTATCGCATTCTTATCAAAGTACTTCAAATATCGACCTTGAATTTCATCCGGAAACAGATATGGATTTTGCTAGGATCGAAATAAATGAAGCACTCCAGACTATTAAAAATGATTTGCCAATTGGAATTACTAAACCACAAGTATCACCATATATCCCATCAGATATGGAAGAATTACAAGGGTTTATTACTTTTACTGTATCAGCGGTCAGATCGGCGAATGAAATAAGAAAGTTTGTAAAAGAAAGGTTTATTTATCCCTTACTAGCAATTGACGGAATATCTGACGTAGAAGTTAGGGGAGGGAATGAAAGACTTATTAGAATAATTATTGATTATGAAAAAGCCCAAGCTTTTAAAGTAACAAATGATGAAATTAATAATGCTATATCAAATGCGGAAATAATAAAAACAATTGGTAATATTGAGCGAACAGAGTCGGGTATTATTTTAAAGGTTGAAAATAAAATTGTTAAAGTCTCAGAATTAGAAAAAATTGCTATTAAAGAAACTGCACTTGGGAACAATATCCTCTTAAAAGATATTGGGCGTGTTATTGATGATTACAGAGAACAGAACAGTTATTATCGAATAAACGGAAAAGAAACAGTTTCTATAATAATAAGTAAAGAACCGGGCGCTAATGCTCTTGCTATTGCAGAAACTATTGAAAAAGTAGTTGGGAAATTAAGGACTGAACTGCCTTCTGATTATGATATTGTAAAGGAAATTGATAAAAGTGAAACTATAAGGAATGAATTAGGGGAATTAACTTCCAGCTCCATTTATTCTTTAATTATTATATTAGTTCTGTTACTTCTAATATTCAGAAAGGTCTCAATATCACTGATAATAATATCTTCAATAATATTCTCAGTATTTTTTGCCCTTATGCTTTTTTTTATAATTGGCACATCAATAAACATACTTACAATTGCTGCTTTCATTCTGGGTTTTGGTTTTATGTTAGATAACTCAGTTGTAGTGATTGATTATATTGATAAACATTATAACCGACAAGGCATTAAATATTTAACCGTGTTACTTAAGAATATTTATCTGCCGGTATTTTCAGCAACTCTTACCACTATTGCAGTATTTATTCCGTTAATTTTTCTTACCGGGGAGTTGAAATTATATTTTCAGCAGTTGGCAATTGGTGTTGCCTCTACTCTTTCTGCCTCATTAGTTATTTCATTTACAATTGTGCCGTTAATGTATATTAAATTTGTAGAAAATAATACAATAAAAAAAATAAAGAACAATAAAATAATATTTAACTTTTATTCATTTTGTTTAAAAGGTATTTATCGATATAAAAAAATAAGTTGGATGTTTTTACTAGTGCTTGTGGGTATTCCTGTATGGCAATTACCAGAAACAATTGAAACCCCGTACCTTGCACCAGCTTATAACTCTGTGTTTTCATCAAAATGGTATTCTGAAGCAAAATCGTACATTGAATATTTTCTTGGCGGAAGCCTGAATCTTTTTTTTAATCATATTGATAGAGGGAAAGTTTGGGATTATGGCAATGAAACCTTTATTAATATCGATATCTCTCTCCCAAACGGTAATAAAGTAGAAAGAATCAATAACTTAACCAAAGCTTTTGAAAAGGAAATTTTGCCATTCCAAAAAAACTTGAAAAATCTTATTGCAAATGTTTATGATGAACAGAATGCAAACATTCAAGTTTATTTTAAGGAAAACAAAAATGATCTTTCTCTTCCCTACCGGTTAAAAAATTTTCTAATAGGATACGCCACTCGGATTGGAGGCGCCGAAATATCAGTTTGGGGCTTCGGCCCTGGGTTTTCATCTGGAAGCAGTCAGACTAGTTCTTTTATTGTTGATCTGAAAGGATATAATTACCAAAAGGTTAAAGAAATATCTGAGAATTTTAGAGATTTAATAAAAAATAACCCGCGTATTGATAGAGTGGACATCGATAAATCCCCTTATTATTGGGACAAAGATGTAATTGATGTTATTGGTACAATTAATAGGAGCAAGCTGGATTATTATAATATCTCGCTTAAATCGGTATTTGAAAACATATCAAAGTCAACAGAGGGTAATTTTAATTGGAATAAATTCACAATCAACAATGATGAAGTTGAATATAATATTAAATATAATAATTATAACGATGTTCAGCTTGATAAGCTTAATAGTTTGATTTTTGAAAGTCCATCCGGACAGCAAATTAAAACTAAAGATATTATTACATTTGAAGAAAAGAAAGTTCTTCCATCAATAAAAAGAGAAGATCAGCAGTATCTGAGAATAGTTTCCTTCGATTTTAAAGGGCCCTATGAATTTGGAGAAAAATTTGTTGATGCCTCAATTGCTAAGATGAAAATCCCTGAAGGTTATTCTATTAAGAAGAGAGCGTATAATTTTTCATTTAGCGAAGAAGAGGAATATGATATTTGGAGTATCCTTGGTATAGCAATACTATTAATATTTATGATAACAGCCGGTTTATTTGAATCATTAAAAAAACCTGTAATAATTTTATCGGTTATACCATTTTCGGCAATTGGAACAATATTGCTTTTTTATTTTGGCGAATATACAATGGATAGAGGAGCTTATGCTGGAATATTATTATTAATAGGACTTTCAGTTAATAATTCCATTTTATTAGTTGATTATATCTCTAACAATCTTGCAACCAGAGCCGGATTTAATGAAATAATTGAACTAAGCTACACAAGATTGAGGGCAATTTTCACAACAACTTTTACTACAATTGCAGCATTAATACCCTTTTTGCTTAGTGATGATTCAAGGTTCTGGAAAAGTCTCAGTTTAAGTATTGCCGGGGGTATTTTCTTCTCTGCACTTTTTGTCTCGCTATTTGTTCCGGTTATTTACTCTTATTGGTTTTTGCCAAAAAGTAAAGATAAAGTGTTTAAAGATTAGAGAATTCAGAAAGGAAGTTAAAAAAAATATTTGTATATCTATCAAAAAAGTATTCTCCGGGCGTTTTGTCGGTCATTATGAAATACTCGCAATTAAAACCTAAACTCCTGTATCGCTTGCCTTCTTTTCCATCGGAAGAATACAGTTGTAAATAAATCTGTTAACCGGAACGTCAATCCCAAGCTTTTCAGCAAGCCGTACAACCGTGCCGTTTTGATATTCAATTTCCGATGGTCTGCCCTCCATAACGTCGCGGGTGAGGGATGATGTTGCATTATAATCGAAACCGTCAACAGCTTTCATTGTTTTTTCAACAGTATCGGGGGTAAGGTTTACTCCCGAAGCAATTCCTACATTATAAATTTCTGTAAAAAGTTCGTTCAGCATTTTTCGCGTTTCGGGCAATTCGCGCACAATTCCATAAGATGAACGTGCAACCGCCAGTAAACCGCTTGAACAAATCAGCAAGAATTTCTTCCACATTTCAGATTCAACATCTTCCGAAAGCACAGAAGTAATCAAAGCCTCATCAAAAACATTCTTAATTTTTACAGTACGGTCACTTCCGGCTTTATCAAGTTCGCCGAAAATTATTGTCGGGTCAAGTCCCATATGATTTATTACACCCGGCGATTCAATCTTGCTGAAAACACGGCACAATCCGCCAATAACATTTTTTTTAGGAAGAAATCCGCACAATTCCTCTGCTGCCAGAATTCCGTTTTGCAAAGGAATCACGTCAGTATTTTCATTAATTACTTGTTTTATTTTTTCAGCAGTTTCCTTAACCTGCCAGGCTTTTACACAAACAAGAATTAGCTCTGGATTTTCAATTTCTTCAATTTTATCCGTGCAATTTGCCGGATAAATTTTGAAATCGCCTTTTATACTTTTTACTTCCAATCCTTTTTCGCGGATAGCTTTAAGATGCTCGCCGCGCGCAATAAAAGTTACTTCGTTGCCAGCTTGTGCAAGTTTGCCGCCAAAATATCCGCCGACTGCGCCGGTACCGATAATTGCAATTTTCATCAATCCCAATTCCCCGATTTTTTTCCGGTCATAGTTTCTATTGTTAATTTCAAAACATATACTTTTTCTAAAGTTGCATCATCGTAAAAATTATTGGAGCTGCCGTATTTTTCCATTAATACATCAAGCCCGAAAATTTTTTCATCTTTGTTTTCAAGAAATTCGACTGTCCCGTAACCAATAACTGAACGGTATTTTAAACCCCATTTGCATGCTTTCTTGTCTTTAAGAATTTCGTAATCATCTTCAACTTCGAAACAAACGCGGTTGTTCTTTTTAAGCAATTCAATTTTCCTTCCGTCTTTAGCGGAATGAAAATAGAAAATGCCGTTTTTATATCCATAATTTAGCGGAACAATGTACGGCAGGCTGCCATCCATAATTGCAATTCTGCAAATATCAGCATACTGAAGAATTTCTTCTATTATTTGTTTATCAGTAATTTTTTTTTCAATCCGCCGCATAATTTTATTCCCTTTTTAAAAGCCAGGTTCCGGTAGTAAGAAGATTTTCGAGTGTATCATTTTCTTTTATTTGCGCTTGCAGGTATTCTTCAAACAAATGTTCTTTCTCAGGATATTTCAGTTTCAGCTCGCCAATTCTTTTTTCAATATTCCGGAATATAATTTCATCAGTTTCCACTTTGCAGTTAAATTCTGAGATTTCCTCTTTGATAACAGCAAAACCGGCTCCTTCAATCTGGGTGAAAAAACCCTTCTTCCTTAAATACTGCCGTCCGGCTTCAGTTTCGTCATCGCTGATGTAGCCATCGTCAATAATAATAAATCCGTCTTTCTGCAAAAAGTTGGTAACCTTTTTTAATGTTTCAAACATATTCCCGAATACCTGCCCGATTGCTCCAAGAATAACTATATCAAATTTTTCGGAAGAAGAAAAATTCCGGATATCTCCTGCTGTAAATCTGCATTTCTCATTCACATTAAATTTTGCAGCATAAGTTTCAGCTTCTTTAATAAACTCAGGAACTCCGTCAATCCCCGTTATTTTGCAATTAAGTTCTGCTGCAAGTTTTACTGAAACAGCGCCTTTTCCGCATCCAAGATCGAGAATGTTATAAAAATCCCGTTTTATGTTTTCTTTAATCAGTTTGCAAATTACTTTTGGGTCGGTGCCCATTTCCCATAAATCCTGCAGAATATATGGAATAAAAGGCAGTAAATCTTTCGATTTTCCGTCAATTGAATTCAGTACGCTTTGTTCAAGGTCTGGCATATAATGTTTTCCGAAAATTTGATGAAATTAACTGAGTGCAAGAGATATTTTTATTGCTTTATCAATTTCAGCCATTTTAATTTTATCTAATGATCCGAATTTATATACAAGTCTTTGTATTTTGTCAATTGTTCTGATTTGTCCGCAATCGACATAACTTTCTTCATTTAATCCGCCTTCGCCTTTTTCTAAAAATATCATTATCGGCAGCGGTTTTGTTATTTCTTTAACACTTGAAACAGGGGCAACAATTGTTACCGGACTGAATTTATTTCCAATATTATTCTGAACTATCAATGCTGGTCTGGCTTTCCCAATTTCACTGTCGATAACCGGGTCGAGATTTACAAGATAAATATCGCCCCTGAGCAAAGGCTCGACAATTCCTGTCTCATTCTTTATCGGCATTTTCCCATTCCTCTTGAGCTTTCCGATAGTAGTCGTAATTTGCTTTATAACCGTCCTCAAGCTCTTTTTCAATTTTTTCTTTCTCAATCAACTCAATATAATTTTGGATAGCTTTTCTGGCTATTTCACTTACAGGTTGCTTAATCTGTTTCGAAATGGAATTTACTTTATTTGATAATTCGGCATTTACAAAAAAGCTTAATCTTTCTTTTTTATTATGTCCTTTAATAGCAGGCATATTATCTCCATAAAATTCACATTAAATATGCACAACAATTAACACAAAAACAAGCGCATATTTTGTTGAAAGATTTGTTGCTATCGTTCTTAAAATTTTGTCATTCACTTTTAAACGGCTGGGTTAACGACCAATGGGACTGGCAGATTTTCCAGTTCCCGTCATCTTCAAGGCGGTAAACTTCCGTGCAGTTCCATTTTCTAATTATTTCGCTGTTAAATGATTGATAGTTGAAAGTCAGTACAGCCATTTTCCCGTCGGTTTGAACAACTGGATTTACAAGCTCAAATCTTTCGGCATATACTTTACCGCGTGCCTGTTCATAGTATTCACTCAATATTTCTAACCCGTCTATTCGTTTTTCAAGAGAAGGATCGAAATAAACTATATCCTTTGAATAAATTTCAACATAACCGGATGGGTCGCCGTGTGTCCATCTTTCAAGCGCGGCTTTTTCCATTGCAATAATCTTTTCCGCAATCTGCTCATTTTCTTGTGCCGAAATGAAGTTAAAAGTCATAAATAGTCCTAAATAATAATCTCATTTTTGTCTCATTATATAAAAATAGTAACCGTAGTATTCCGGATATTTCTTAAATAAATCAATTTCGTATTGAAGACTTTCAATTATTTCTTCAGCTTTTTTATTGCCTTTATGAATATTTCTGAATTTCGTGATCCGCTTTTCCAAAGGCTCATAATAATTATCCCACATTCCTTCGTATTCTAGCGGGAAATAATCAATCAACTCATATCCGCAGTTTTTAATCAATTCCAGGTTATCCGGAACATTTAGCATTTGCGGGCATTCGTTTTTAAAGAATTCAATCACTTCTTCGGGCGAATCATCCCGCAGAAAATTCATATCGCTGAAAACAACATATCCGCCGGGTTTTAAAAATTGCTTTGCTTTTTCGAGTCCGGCAGCAAACCCTATTATATAAATAGCTCCTTCCGACCAAACAAGATCGAAAGAATTTTTCGGGAAATCCAGATTGTTCATATCAATATTTTTTGTCTCAACTTTTGCGGAAAGTTGTTTGGCTTTAACCTTTTCTTCAATTTCGTTTAAGAACTTCTGGTAATTATCCGTTGCTATAATTCTGCCTTTTATTATTTTTGCCAAAGCTAAAGTCTGCGCACCTGTTCCGCAGCCTATATCTAAAACTTCGGCAAAGTCAGGTAACTTAATTTTAGTTAAAGCTTTTGTTATTGCGGCATCCGTTCCGGGACCAAGCCGCGGCATTTCATCAAATATTTCGTAAAATAATTCTTCCATAAAATTCAACTCGTTATATAATTTTACAAATAGCCATCAAATTTAAATGAATTATTGAAAATATAAAATCTAAAATGACTGAAAAGAATAATTAAAAATACTTATCCTTTAATAACTCCAAGAGGGCGAATCCGGGAAACTTTTTTGCTTATTCCAGCATTGTGCATTGTATCAACAACATCCGAAACATCCTTGTATGCAAAAGGCATTTCTTCGGCTATTGTTTTAAGACCTTTGGTTTGTATTTCAATCCCTTTCTTTTTAAGGTCTCCAATCAAATCGCGTCCTTTACCCGTAAGCAAAGCCTGATGCCTGCTTTGAAGTCTGCCTGCGCCGTGGCAGGAACTTCCGAAAGTTTCGTCCATTGCTTTTGCCGTTCCTACGGCAATAAAAGAATAACGCCCCATATCACCGGGGATTAATACAGGCTGTCCGATTTCCTTGTACTTAAGAGGAATATTTGCCGAACCGGGTGCGAAAGCTCTTGTAGCTCCTTTTCTGTGAACGCAGACTTTTTTAATTTTCCCGTCAATATTGTGTTCTTCAATTTTTGCTATGTTGTGGCATACATCGTAAATCAATCCGAAACCCAAATCTTTTTCTTTTATTCTAAGCGTTTTCTCCAGACTTTTATTTGCAAGATTCATAATAATCTGGCGGTTGTTCCAGGCAAAATTGGCAGCGCAATTCATTGCACTAAAATATGCTTCTCCTTCGCCGGAGTTAACCGGAACGCATATAAGCTGTTTATCGGGAATATTGATTCCGTATTTATTGCCCGCATTTAAAAATTTTCTCAGATAATCATCGCAAATCTGATAACCCAATCCTCTGGAACCTGTGTGAATAAGCAACACAATTTGATTTTTAAACAGACCCATAACATTTGCCGCCCTTTCGTCAAATATCTCATCCACAATATCAATTTCCAGAAAATGATTTCCCGAACCAAGCGTCCCGGCCTGATCCATACCTCGTTCAATTGCTCTGGCAGATACAAATGAAGGATCGGCGTTTTTAAGGCATCCTTTTTCTTCGGTAAACTCAATATCATTTTCGGTGGCCATTTCTCTTTCGGCAGCCCATTCCGAACCTTTAACAAGAATTTGCATCACTTCTTTTCCGGAAATCTTGCTTATTGCGCCGCTTGCGCCAACGCCTGTAGGTATTGATTGAAACAATCCGGTTATAATATCAGGAATTTTATTTTTTATCTGATCAAAACAAAGGTCTGTTTTTGCAAGCCGCACTCCGCAGTTTATATCGTAACCCACTCCGCCGGGAGATATAACGCCGGTTTCAAAATCTGTTGCGGCAACTCCGCCAATAGGAAATCCGTAACCCCAATGAATGTCGGGCATAGCGAGACTGTATTTCTGAATTCCAGGAAATTGCGCTACATTTATTACCTGCTTTAACGATTCGTCTTTGCCTATGCATTTTTCAAGCATTTTTTCGGATGTATAGATTCTTCCGGGCACAGTCATTTTTCCGCTTTTGGGAATTTCCCAAAGGTAATCGGTTATTTTGTTTATTTCTATTCCATTGAATATCATATGTCAATGACCAGCTTTACAGAATACAAATTATTTTTTTTCTCAATAACTGCATTATGATAAGTTACAGCTTTAATTTCATTAACAAATTTATGTTTTCCGGAAGAAAATTGCTCACCCAAAAGAATGACATCAAGCTTAAGTATATTGTTGGCAGATGATATCGATAGCGATTTGACAGAATTAAAGATGAACTTTTTTGTGAGGAAAAAGTAATTCAATTCATTTAGAAAATTGATAAGTAAATCTTCTAAAGAATCGGCTGGTAATGAAATCTTATATTCCGATTTATTATTGCCTTTGTATTTCTGAAAAACGCATTCTCTTATAGCAAAAGCAGCCGAAATAAAAAGTCCCTCGCAAGATTCTGCTTTTATTTCGACTGCAATATCAGCTGTGTGATCTGTAAAAATGTAATTTCCCAAAACGGGGTCAGCTTACTTTTTCTTTAACAAAATTACCTGTTCGTCGGATTTTAAAACATTATTGTAGAAACTCTTAAAATCCTGATAATCTTTTACGTCAATTTCGCGGTTGCGGAAAACTATATTTCTTTCTGCAACAATTTTATTGTTCTTAAATTCATACTTGATATTGTAACTGCCTCCGTTATACGAGAAACTGCCGGTCCCTTTTTCGTTTACAGGAATATATTCCTGTGGAATTTCAATTTCGAAAGTCTCACTCATTTTGTCGGCAGAAGGCCAGTATAGAAAAGGGTAAGTTCTGTTTTCGTAAGAAAGAGCTTTAAGCGGTAACAGTTTATCGGACCAAGGAATTTTCAGCATTTTAAAATCGCCTGCTTCAGTTAAGTAATCGGGAATAGTCATATCTAATGTATAATTGATAATATCCAAGCTGCTGTCAATATTTCCGGTTTCAAATTTATTCAGAACCATATTTGGATATTCCTGCGCAAGCGATTCGGACATTGTTTTATGCTTTTCGGAACTTCCCAGATATCGGAAATTCGCTTTGAAATTGCCTACTGCAGCCCCTTTTCTTGTATTGTTAGAAAATAGATTAATCTTGTTATCGCTGGTAAGCTGACATTTGGTATCTCTTATTATTTCGCTTTGAATAATATTTTCGGAATCCAGGTAGATTGAATTGGCATTCCCATTTTTAATAATAAGCGAGAATGCTCCGCGGTCAGGTTCGGGTAAAGCTGCAAAAGGATAATTCTGAGCAGTAAGGTCCAGATAAATAGGTCCTTTATTGGAATTAACAGATACAATTGCATGATTGAATGCTATAGACGGAAGAATGTTTTTATTAAGTCCCTGATCTTTTGTGTTCACCAGTACATAGTCAGCCGAAACCCCGATTTCACTTAACATTGCAATACATAAAGTTGCAAGATCTTTACAATCCCCGATTTTTGTTACCAAAACATCTCTGGCGGATTGCGGAGTAAAAGCGGATTGCCGGAAAGAAACACTGCTGTATTGAATATTTTCGGTGATATATTCGTATATCTTTTTAATTTTCTCATCAATATTGTTTTCAGGAATATTTGCAGTAATTTCTTTAACGGTTTCTTTAATTTCGTAACTTGGTCGTACTTTAGTGTAGGTTATATCCTTATACCAGTCAACAAGATAATTCCAATTATCCAAACTTGAAATAAAAAGCGCTTTCCCAACTTCCGTAATACTTGGCATATTATATTCGTATTTTAAGCCGGGCTGTTCTTTAATTGTCCACTCGTATAATTTCCCGTCTGCTGTTTTTGTAACAGAAACCGGGTCTTTACTCATATTTTGTGCGGAATAATTAAATTTTTTATTTTCGGGAATAAGCAGCGAATAGCTTATATATTTTACCGGATAGTAGTAATTGAAATAAAATTCATCCCAAAACTGGTCAGAAAGTTTTCCGTTATAGAAATTTTTCACTTTCCATTTTAAATAAATGAAATCGTTGCTTTCTAAAGATTTGAAAATAATATGGTTGTCATCGCTATCGGCTTGAACCTGAGTTCCATCTTTTTTAATTACAACAGCTTTTTCTACAATTAAGCCCTCGGAATAGGGGTTATAAGGAATATAGAATTCTTTAAATGTATTAATTCCGTCTGTGTTAAAAGTGCGAATCAACATCTCCCTCGAATATTCCGAAGCGCCTTCTTCGTATACAACTCTGTCTAATTTATCAAGAATTATCATCAGCTGGTCATCGGGACGGTCTGTTGAAGTAGGGGAGTTTTTAACGAGCGAATCGACATTAAACTTTTTAAAATAGCTGTATACCTGAGGTTTTCCCTGAAGTTCGCGAAGTTTATCGCGCGAATCAAAATTGGAATGATTATATTTTAAAGATTTTTTATATGAATTTTCAGCCTCGTTTTTATTTTCTGTAACCCGCTGAATTTCTGCAAGCTGAGCCCAGTAATATGTGCTGTTAGGGCATATATCCAAAGCTTCGCGGATATATTTTTCAGCTTTATCGTAATCCTGTCTTGCGTAAAAGGTTTTTGCCATTTCGTGCAAATAACCTACAGCAGCAGGATCTATTTCAAGAATTTCGAGATATGTTTTTTCCCATTCTTTAATTCTGCCAAGTTTTTGTAAAATTGCTCCTTTATTATAAAGTGCAGTTTTGCTATTGATATTCTGAATATATTTATCAACAATATTTAATGCTCCTTCCAGATCGTTTTTTAGAGCTAAATGAATTGTCATCTCGATATTTGCAAATTCCCATACTAAAGGATATTTTTCAAAAGCTTCTTTAGAAAGTGCAATAAGCTTTTCAATATTTCCTTTTTTTGCATGCAAAGAAATTGCAGTTGTATAATAAAGCTGCGATTCAGGCGAAATCACCGTCAGTTTATTTAATAATTCTTCAGCGGCAGTATAATCCTGATTTCTTAAATTTTCTCCAATTTTAGCTGCTATCAGCAATGAATTTTCATTATCCAGCAGATAAAGTTTTTCGCGGACAGATGAAGCTTCGTCATACTTTTCACCGCGAAGATAAGCTTCCAAAAGAATTGTTAAAAACAAAGCCGAATTGGGATATTGCTTCATTCCTTCTTTTAATATCAGTTCAGCTTCTATTGCTTTATCGTTTCGTAAATAAGAGTCTGCTAAAAGAAGATAATTTTCTACTTCGGAAGACTGATTTTTTATATTATTTAAAAAATATTCTTCGGCAAAGTTAGGTATGAATTGACTATATAAATTTGCAGCTTTTGTATATTTTTGATTTTCTGCTGAATATTCAATACCTGTTAAATCATTCCCTTCAGTATCCGAAAGTCTTATTAGAAAATTACAATTGCTAATTTCCGAAAAACCGCATTTTATTAAAAGTCGGTTCCAACCTTTATTAAGTTCAGTTTCAATTATGTATGTATCAAGATCGTTATTGTTCTCATCGAAATAATCGTAAATCATAAAGTCATTTAAAAATATTTTAAGCGAGCCCGAAGTACCGGCTCTTACCAACACCTTCTGATTTTGCGGAGAATAAATAAATGTGTTTCCGTAAAAGACGGCTTCATTAAATGCAAAATATCTGTTGAAATCAATCCATCCGTCGGGGCGAACCTTATTTATCGGGAACCATTTTGCAGGAACACCGTTTTTGCCGGTATATTCAACATTTTCATTAAATTCGGTTTCGGGAGGAAATATTTTATCAAATCCCGATGCCGAAATGTTATCGAACGGACCGATTATCTGCCAGTTTAGAATTGCATTAATTTCGCTGTTATATTTTTGTGAAAGTTCGTTATTTCCTCTTTCCGAATAAAATTCAATAAATCTTTCTTTTATCATTGCAGGCAGAATTTTTAAATGGTCGGGATAATCAATAGCTTTCTTTAAAACGGCAGGTATTTCTCCATCTTTTCCTGAAGCAGATATTTCACTGTTAAAAACCAGAAGCGACGAATAGAGATAAGGCTGAAAAGATGTTTCAGAATCGATTATATTTTTAAAATAATTCCATGCATCGGGCATATTCCCTTTATATCTGTTAAGATAATATAAACCGAGGTTTGCGCGCAGATTATTTTTATCTGATTCTATTACAGAAAGAAAAAGATTATGCGATTCGGTAAAATTATTGTTACACAATTTTTCCCAAGCTTCTTTTTCTTTATTGTTTTGCGGATAAATTTCGAAAAGATTGATAGATGACAATAAAATCAAAAAAATAAGAATATTTTTCATTTGTATTCCCCAAAGTATTAATGTTTTGTAACAGGATTATAAACCTGTAATTTTGTTCTGTTCCAAAAACAAAAAGCAATGTAAAATTACATTTAAATTTGAAAAAAAATGATTTTTTTTATGGGATATTGTGGAGGTAATAAAAAAAGTGACAGAATTATATCTGTCACTTTAATTAATATTTCTAACTAAAACGAAAAAATCCTAAAAACAAAACTTTTGTAAAAATCTTCAGCAAAAAAACCGCTTTAGCAAATTAAAAAATAAAATTATTTTTTAACTTCGTGTGACCAAGCTTTAATTGCTTTTAGAATTTCCTCAGCTGAGTTAATTATAGCTTCTTTGTTTTTAGCCGAAGCATTAGACAATAAATTTTCACTGACTTTTGTGAAACTTGCTGAAAGAGCTCTCATAATGGGAATGCAAGTATTTGTTAAATGAACAATAACATTTCTTTTATCGGTCTGATCAATCTTTCTTGTAACATATTTTTTTGCTTCAAGAGCAGTTACAATGTGTGTTATTCTTCCAGGAGTTAATTCAAGAGTAGAACAGATTTCCTTAACCGAAAGAGTTGTTTTGTCGCCGAACAATTTTAATGTTTTGTATTCAGCGGGAGTCAGATTATAAAGAGCAGCAAATTCATTCTGCTTTTCGATGCAAGTATGCGAAAGTTCGCAAATTACATTGGCAAGTTCAGTTGCCATTTTTTCTACGTTAGTTGTTTCCATTTGATCCTTTAAATAATTTATTAGTAAAAATAATAATAATTACAATTTTAAGCAATATTTATAATTAGCAATGTGATTATCGTTAAGTTTTTAAAAAAATGTAATTTTTTTTAATTAAATTTGTTCCTAAAAAAGAGAAAAAATTGAAAGTTGCTGTTACAGGTGGTGCAGGTTATATCGGTTCTCATTTTATACGTGAATTAGTAAAGAACAATGATGACATTTTTGTAATTGATAACCTTATCAGAGGTCATAAAGAATCACTTCCTCGAAAAGTTAATTTTATAGAAATGAACATTAACAATAATAATGGAATATTTCCACTATTTTGTAAAGAAAAATTTGATGCCGTTGTCCATTTTGCTGCTTTTGCATATGTAGGGGAATCTGTTGAAGATCCGGGACTATACTACGAAAATAATGTAATCGGCAGTATTAACCTGATTAAAGCTGCGGCAGATGCCGGAATTAAAAAATTCATATTTTCATCAACATGTTCGCTATACGGTAATCCCGAAACTGTACCGATAACTGAAAAAGAAAGCATTAAACCGTTAAATCCTTATGCCAAGACAAAGCATATTATTGAAAATGTATTACAGGATTTTGAAAAATCGGCAGGAATTAATTATGTTGCTTTGCGTTACTTTAATGCTGCGGGCGCTCACATAAGCGGCGAAATTGGCGAAAGTCACCAGCCGGAACCGCATTTAATTCCGCTTGTGCTTCAAACAGCGCTGGGCAAACGTGATCAGATTTATATTTTCGGCGATGATTACAAAACGGCAGACGGCACTTGCATACGCGATTATATTCATGTTACCGATTTGGCAAAAGCACATCTGCTGGCATTGAATTATCTTAATTCAGGGAAAAAATCGGAAATAATCAATTTAGGAACTGGCAGCGGATATTCTGTTAAAGAAATAATAAGGATTTCCGAAAAAGTAACCGGCAGGAAAATCAAATACTCGGTAGCACCAAGACGCGAAGGGGATCCGGCAATTTTAGTAGCCGATAATTCCTACGCGCAAAAAATTCTTGGCTGGAAGCCTGAATTCAATCTTGAACAAATAATTTCAACTGCCTGGAAATGGCATCAAAACCCAAAATACTGAAAATATGATTGCAGAAAAATTTGAAATAGAAGGACTTATATTAATTGAGCCGGATGTTTTTTCGGATGCGCGCGGCTTTTTTTTTGAATCTTATAACACACAAAAATACGAAAACATTATTCCAGGCGTAAGTTTTTTTCAGGATAATATTTCGAAATCCTGTAAAAATACTTTACGGGGTCTGCACTATCAAGTAGGTGAAAGTGCGCAAGGAAAGCTTTGTCAGGTAATTTTTGGCGAAGTGCTTGATGTTGCAGTGGATATAAGGTTCTCGTCTCCTACATTCGGAAAATATCAAGCTGTTGTGCTGTCCTCCGAAAATAGAAAACAATTTTGGATACCTCCGGGGTTTGCTCACGGTTTTGCTGTTCTTTCGGATGAGGCTATATTTATGTATAAATGTACATCTTTTTACTCCAAAAAAGATGAGAGATGTATAATTTACAACGATCCCGATCTAAAAATTAATTGGGGTATTGAAAATCCCGTAATTTCTGAAAAAGATTTGATGGGCAGAAGATTTAAAGACATCGATAAAGATTTTGAATGATAAATCAGGAGGCTAGATGAATCTTGCAGTTGTTGGTACTGGTTATGTAGGATTAGTTTCAGGTACTTGTTTTTCGGAAATGGGAAACAGTGTAATTTGCGTAGATAATAATCCGGTAAAATTGAAAAAATTAAAGGATGCAGAAATTCCGATTTATGAACCCGGGTTGGATATGCTTTTTTATCGGAATATAGCTAAGAAACGTCTTGAATTTACCGACGATTTAAAATATGCTATTATGAAATCGGAAATAATATTTCTTTGCCTTCCAACTCCTCAAGGCGAGGACGGTTCGGCTGATTTAAAGTATGTATTCGGGATTGCCGAGGATATAGGAAAAATTTTTTCGGAAAATGAAGATGAAAAATTCAGAATATTTGTAAACAAAAGCACTGTACCTGTTGGAACATCACAGTCTGTAACAGCAATACTCGAAAAATATAAAATCAAAAATTTCGAAGTTGTATCCAATCCCGAATTTCTTAGAGAAGGTTATGCAGTGGAAGATTTTATGAAACCCGACCGTATTGTAATTGGAGCGAAATCCGAAAAGGCTTTCAAAATAATGAGAACGCTTTACGAACCATTTGTGCGTCAGGGAAATCCGATTATTGAAATGGATCCGCAAAGCAGCGAAGTTACCAAATATGCTGCAAATTCTTATCTTGCTATGAGAATTACATACATGAATGAACTGGCAAATTTCTGCGAAAAAGTAGGAGCAAATGTAGATTTAATCCGCAAGGGAATGGGAACAGATTCCCGTATAGGAAAAAGATTTCTTTTTGCGGGAATAGGATATGGCGGTTCTTGTTTTCCAAAAGATGTTAATGCCTTGATAAAAACTTCTTCCGAAAAAGGTTCGGAAATGCGGCTTTTAACACTTGTTGACCACATTAACAAAGATCAAAAATTAATACTTGTTCAAAAAATTACTGAACACTTTAACGGTGATATAAAAGGCAAAACTTTTGGTATCTGGGGATTGGCATTCAAACCTAATACTGATGATATGAGGGATGCTCCTTCGATTGTAATAATTAATGAATTGTTACAATTAGGCGCTAAAATAAAAGCATATGATCCAGCTGGAATGGAAAACGCAAAATTTTATCTTGGTGATAAAATTGAATATATGAACGAAGAGTATTCTGTTCTCGAAAATATTGAAGCGCTTTTGGTATTAACAGAATGGAATGAATTCCGTAACCCGGATTTTAATGTTATTTCTTCTAATCTTAAAAACAAAGTTATATTTGACGGGAGAAATATTTACGATCCGAAAAAAATGAAAGAACTGGGTTTTACATATTACAGCATAGGAAGACAGCCTGTAAAACAGTAAAAAATGGGTTTTTAAGAACCTAGAATTTTGTCGTAATATTGTTCGTATTGCGGAACAATAATATCCTTGTTGAAAACATTAACCGCAGTATTTCGGCAGTTTTGCGAAAATGTTTGATACTTTTTTTCGTTATTAAGCAAACTTACAACGTATTTAGACATGCGGTCGATATCTCCGAATTCTGCAATAAAGCCTGTTTCGTTATGAACAACAAGTTCAGGCAGACCACCAACACTGGAACTAACAACAGGTACTCCGCAGGACATAGCTTCAAGCGCCGAAAGACCGAAACTTTCGGATTGAGAAGGCATAAGGAAAATATCGGCTGCGCTTAGCAACTCGGCAAGAGCATCTTGTTTTCCCAAGAAAAACACATCTTTCTGCAAATTTAATTCGCGGACAAGTCTTTCACATTCCGAACGGTCAGGACCGTCGCCTATTAAAACCAATTTTGCCGGTATTTCTTTTTTTACACGCTCAAGAATTTTTATTGTATCCGAAACTCTTTTTACTGGACGAAAATTGGATGTATGCATTAAAATCTTTTCATTTTCCGGAGCTACCATTTTTTTGAAATTTTCATTGGAAACCCTTTTATAAATTTCTGTATCAATAAAGTTATAAATTACGTCTATCTCTTTTTCAATATGATAATTTATTAAAGTTTTTTCTTTCAAAAAACGTGAGACTGCGGTAACTCCGTCACTTTCTTCGATGCTGAATTTTACAAGCGGAAGAAAAGAAGGTTCAAGCCCCACAAGGGTTATGTCGGTTCCATGAAGGGTTGTAATTACTTTGATATCCGATTTGCTTTTGCGTAAAATTTGCCGCGCTAAATATGCACTTGTGGCATGAGGAATTGCATAATGAACATGAACGAGATCGAGGTTCTCAAATTCAATTACTTCAAGCATTTTACTTGTTAAAGCAAGGGTGTATAGATTATGCTCGAACAAGGGATAATTGCTCATTTC
>Ga0209723_1002490_pt1 | contig 24556 bp, 16 predicted proteins | sample BiotimSIPDNA_2_FD_185750 | JGI IMG/M metagenome (GOLD analysis project Ga0209723, IMG submission 185750) | Anaerobic biogas reactor microbial communites from Washington, USA - Biogas_R2 time_0 SIP DNA (SPAdes) (version 2) | ecosystem: Engineered > Bioreactor > Anaerobic > Unclassified | place...
AAACCCGAATCGATATCACCACTGCGAAGGATAAATTCTACAAGGTTTCGAACTGATATTCTGACAATCGGTTTAATACTGTCCACAAAGAGCAGGCCTGTAATTAGAGTTTAGGACAAATGTAAACTTAACAGATACGAATATTTTATGGATTGTTCAGCAGTTCATCACCTTATTTTGCAAAATCAACAAGAGTTTGCAAATATGCTAATGGCAAACCGATGTCATACCGTTTACCCTGCATCAGATACCCCATAAAACCTTCTTCACGTCGGAGTCGATCGAGACATGAGGTAAGTTGAAATTCACCTTTTTCCCGAATATTGCAGGTTATATGTTCTTCAAGAAAATCAAAAATACGCGGAGAAAGAACATACTGGCCGAATACTGTACAATAATGATCTTCAGGAGTATCGGCCATTTGAAGATGTTCCGATGCATAGATCGCATCAGGCTTTTCTGCAAATTCGGTAATAGCAATTACAGATTGGTTTTCTACCCAGTTACCAGTGGCAGTACCAAAATGCCGAATAAGATCGGCTGGTGTGAGTTTAAGACCAACAACACATCTCCCATATTTTTCGTAGACATTGAGCAGTTGACGTGCACACGAGATGTCTGTTTCAGAAGTGTAAAGATGGTCACCCAACATCAGAAGAAACGGTTCATTTCCTACCCATTCGCGCGAACAGTATACCGCATCACCAAAACCATTTTGAGTTTCCTGTTCGATAAAGGTAATCTTGTGTCCAATATTAATTAAGTAATCGGACATCTGCTGTGCTTCTTTGGAAAGTTTCGCAAAATGCTCAACAGGCGGCGGAGAATGGAAAAACTCTTCAAAAAGCGGGCGATCACCTTTTTGAACAATTACACAGATATCTTCAATATCTGCACTAATTGCTTCTTCAATAATCGCCTGAATGACCGGTTTTACAACACCATTTTTATCGATTACAGGAAACAGTTCTTTTTTGACTGCTTTTGTTGCAGGAAACAGACGAGTGCCAAAACCCGCAGCAGGTATAACAGCTTTACGTACTTTTTTTGTGGAAGAGATTGTTAATTTAAGGCAATGCATGCCAAGTTCAGAATCGATGATATCGATTACTTTATTCTGTGTTTTTTCATCTTTAACAATCAATTGTGCTGTACCGTCACCCTGTGAACCGACTCCTTTGCCACCAAGAATATATGGCTGTATGGTTGGCCAGGACAGGAGCTTATGCAATACCGGTGATGTTAGCTGTGAAGGACATGCCGGTATACAGGCTTTATCAAAGGCTGCTTGTGACTCTGTCATCAGTTTCCCAAGAGCTTTTGAATCACCATGTTCGATTGCTGTAACTGCACGGTTTGTTATAGAAGAACTGATTTTTCCAAGGTATTCCTGTACGTTTCGTTGAAGATCATTTTCTGCAAAAGGATAACATTTATTAAGCTTATTAAGGATTTCGCAGGTGTCTTTTCCAGCGCAAAGATCCACTATTACGAAATGAAAATCGCTCCCTACAGCTACTTCTTTCACATCAATTCTGTCCCCATCAAAAGACATTATTATTGGCCGGTCACCATACGCACAACCCTGATCCATTCGTCCACATCGTGAAGGTGTGGTGATTTCGCCAAGATAGGCGAATTCCATTTCACCTCTGATAGTCATTTTAAGATCATAGAGCCGGTTGAAAGCTCTTGCGACCAAAACGCAAGTGGCAGCACTTGAAGATAGACCTTTTCTCACAGGCAGATCGGTTTTGTAATTGTTTATTTCCAGGCCATGAACACGATAATGAGTAAGGACCTGATAGGCGACACCAGCAACATAACTGAAAATTCCACCTTTGTGAGCCTCTTCCAACAGAGACTCACGGTTCATGGGGGTTTCGAATACCTGGTCTGTAAGTGTGGTTTTAAAGACAAGTTTTGATGGATGAGGTTTTATTTCTGCATAAAGCCCCTGGTTAGTTCCGGTAATCAGAGCATTTCCGATTTCAAGTTTACCATTAATTCGGCGATAACCGCCGGCCCAATCGGTATGTTCACCGAAAATGCAAATTCGTCCAGGAACAAAAAGTTTCATTTTATTTTGAGTCTTTCTATAGTTTATCTGGTTTTGATGTTAAATGCAGTGTGATCCCGGTATAAATATAAAATTATAAAGTACTGCATGATAGATCAGATTTGGGGTCGGACTATTTTTTATGGTTTTAAGGGTCAGAGTAAAAAAATAGTCCGTCACTTATGTCACCAAGTATGGTATTGTATTTGCTGCACATTCTCTTTCACATGGAATAATAGTTTTTTTTACCTTTTTTTACCATGTATTTCTAATCTGTTTATCAAAATGAGAAAAAATTATTAAAATCGAAAATTTCTAATTAAAATGCGTCAAATTTATTTAAAAAAAAGGATTTCTTATGAATTATGATAACGATAGTTGGATCAGTGATAAGCAGAAAGGAATCGAACTTAAAATGGAAAACATGGCTTTAAAAACGGAAATAGAGTTAAAAGATGGTATTTTTGGAAAATCAGATTCGCTTGAAACCTCTCTGGAAAATAAATTCCTTAAACAGGTTTTAGCTTTTGAGGAAGCAGAAAAAGAATCTGAAATTCCAATATGTTTACTTTTTCCTTCTGATTATCAATTCCCACCTATTGACATGATGTCGGAAAAAGAGCTTAAAGAAAAACTGGATGATATTGCAATGATTTTTCGACAAAATAATATTAAACTTGATTTTTCTGAAAATCTTCCCGATGTTCTGCTATATCAATACCTTACTGAGCAAATAATACCAAAAGATACAATCGTCCTTCAATCCTGTCCAGGTTTTATCTGGCACCTGAATGGATGTTCTGGTGATTGTGAAACCTGTTTTCAGAAAGAATTCTGTTCTACAGCCAAAGAACTGGATGAAGAAGAAAAAACTGATAATTGACATTTAATTATTTAATATGTCTGATTGTTACTATTCAATTTGAAGTCTTCAAAAATGCAGTATACGCTTTTACAGGTTCTTTCTGATTGTTTCTTATTTTTCTATAAACCGGGACTATACACAGGTTTCCATACGCCCCCAAGATCATTTTTTAAATGTATTCTGGGCTCTGTTTCGTATTTCGACTTTGATATTTCGAATTTTTAATAGCTATCACGCGAGGGGGGGAGACATGTGTTCTCAGCTAACATGATAATCTTCAAAAAATTATTATAAAGTTCCACATACTGTACTTTTTTTTGGTCCTTAAAAATCTGCCAAAATGTATTATATGTGATTATATTATTAGTACCTAAATCATTCGATTCATTTATGGATCTGCTTTGCGGACATTGGCACAAGAATCAGATCCAGAAGTTTAATATCAATTCGTGAACGATAACGATAACGATAACGACAACGGTGAAAGGTAGATATCGACCTTCACAGCCATAAAAACCTTTCTGTTCAATGCCGCTGTGCAGCTCATCATAAATTAATCGTCTCCATTTAGGTAATACCTGAATAGCACTGATTCCTATAGGTTAGTCTTTTCGTACAACATTTATTCAGTAACTGCCTTTTTAGAAAGAAAAACATGAATAATTCGCATTTTTCAATACTTAAACCTTTATTGATTCTAATCATTATAGCAGCTTTTAGTGCAACTAATGCCGATAACCCGCTTGTCCGCCATATCTATACAGCCGATCCCGCACCGCTGGTTTATAACGACACTTTTTACATCTTTACCGGCCATGATGAAGGCGGGGAAGGATGGACACTTAATGGCTGGCATGTCCTTTCCTCAACAGATATGGTACACTGGACCGATCATGGTGAAGTTTTATCTGTCAGTGATGTAACCTGGCTGAACCCTCATCAGGCATGGGCCTCCCACTGCGTTGAACGAAACGGAAAGTTTTATTTTTACATCTGCGATTCCGGCGAAATCGGAGTTGCTGTTGGCGACAACATTCTGGGACCTTACAAGGATGCTTTGGGTAAACCATTAATTTCAAATAAAACACGCGGAGCCTGCCCTGGTGACGACAACATAGACCCTGCTGTATTTATTGATGATGACGGGCAGGCGTATATCTATTGGGGAACTGATTGTGTCGCACGCCAGGCAAAATTAAAAGATAACATGATTGAAATTGACGGAGACATTACTGTCCCTCAGGGAATTGACCGCTTCTTTGAAGCATCCTGGGTACACAAAAAAGATGATATCTATTACTATTCTTATGCCGCAACTAACAATAACGGTGATGCCTGGCCGTCAAATATTGATTATGCAACCAGTTCAAATCCTCTTGGACCCTGGAATTACCGTGGGACACTGAATGGTTTTGCCGGAACCGGTACCAACCACAGCGGTATTATTGAATTCAAAGACAGATGGTATTTTGTTTATCATACCGATTACCTTTCAGATGGGGTGCCGTGGGAAAGATCGGTTCAAATCAATTATCTTTATTACAATGACAACGGAACGATGAAAAGAATTGTTCAGGATACCGAAGGTGTCGAATCAATCGGTCCGCCACTGTTCCAGGAAAATGTATTTTATAAAATAAAAGCCAGACATAGTGGCAAGGTGATAGAAGTTGAAAACGGTTCCAGCTCAGATAACGCCAATATTCATCAATATACAGACAATGGGAACCACTGTCAGCACTGGGAATTTGTTGAAGTCGAAAGGGGTGTTTACCAGATAGTCAACAGAAACAGTGGCCTTGTACTTGATGCTGATATGTCCAGTGACAATGTTTTGCAATACTCTTACTGGGGCGGAGAAAATCAGAAATGGAAGATAACAGGAGCTGGTAACAGCAGTTATTATATTGTCAATAAGGGTAATAATTGCATGCTTGAGGTGTACTACGCCGAGATGGATGATAAAGCGAATGTTCAGCATTGGGGATTTAACGGAGAAAGCTGTCAAATGTGGGATATACAAAAAGTGGATTCTATTACTGTCAGAACATTCGTTCCACATGATATTTCTTTACAGAAAAATTCAGCTGTTTCAAAAACTGGTTATGTAGTTCTTAAAAACCAATACCTAAAAAAACATCATAATACTTTTTTTGATCTCTCCGGGCGTATTTCAGAATCAATAAATCCAAACCGCCTGAACAGCGGGTTCTTTATAATTCATAAAGAACCTTTTTAATTATTGGTTGACTGTCGCCCGGCAGTTTAATTTTAATAAATTAGATTCTATTTAGCAATTCTGTTTTATGATTATAAAATGATAGTTTTTCATATTTATAGTCATTTGAACATCTCATTAAAATACCTGCCAACTAAGAGATACAAGTAGAGTTTAAATCCTGAATCTCACAGCGTTCCTGATGCATCAGGGCTTCTTCATGGATTAACTCTATTATTTGTCTGACAAAATTTTCTGATAGATGCTGCCCGTTACCATAATCCAATCGTTTACGAAGTAACTCCCTGAAACGATTTGGCTGAAGTGTTGTGATATCATTTTTATTTTTCAGTGTTGCTATTTGTTCAACGATGTTCAACCTTAATGCAAGAAGGTCAATGATTTTGTAATCTATTTGATCTATTTCATTACGAAATGCTGTAAGTCTTTGATTGAACTCCATATTTGATGAGCGGGTGTTTTTCCAAACCAGACTGTTCATAAGAGTTAAATATTGTGCAGGGGTTAATTGCTGATTACGGTCACTTAAAGCTGCAGTGGGATTGGGATGAACTTCGATCATCAAGCCATCAAACAGTAAATCTATTGCAGTTTGGGCAACGGTCTGAATCAGTTCACATGCACCTGCCAGATGGCTTGGGTCACAAATTATAGGTAAAGATGATACCCTTCGCCTTAATTCAACAGGTATACGCCAAAGGGGTGGATTTCTGTATGAGCTTTTTCTGTAAGTAGAAAAACCTCTGTGTATGGCAGCAATTTTTTTGATTCCCGCATTTGATACACGCTCCAGAGCGCCTAACCAAAGGTCAATATCCGGATTAACCGGATTCTTTACCATAACTGGTATATCTACACCCTTTAGAGGTTCGGCAATTGCCGATACGGCAAACGGGTCAACAGTAGTTCTTGCACCTATCCATAAAACATCAATATCGTTTTTAAGACAAAGTTCAACATGCTGTGGTTTTGCAACTTCTGTTGCAACACTCATCCCGGCTTCATTACCTGCATCTTTTAGCCATTTTAGTCCTTTTTCACCTACACCCTCAAAAAAACCAGGCCTTGTACGTGGTTTCCATATTCCCGCACGCAGAACATGCGCTCCACTATTCTTTAATTCCTTAGCTGTAGTGAGAAGCTGCTCTGGAGATTCTGCACTACAAGGACCTGCAATAAGGAGTTTTTTTTGGCAACCGATATCCCATTTTGAAACAGGTATACATTCCATAGATTTCATCTCTCTCCCCTCAAAAGATATTTACAGGCAAATACACCAGATTAAATAGTAAAGTTCACGACTTTTTCAAAATTAGATTGCCTGACCACATATATATAATAATAAAAAAGACCTGATAATGTTAAGTTGTGTTGATTGAAACAATTTTTGGTGAAAAGTTTCTAAAAATTGTTAAAACACCAGATCCGAAAATAAAACTCCATAATTGATTCATTTACATTCATGATCTCATCAGCTTCAGCCAAAGTTGGCTATGTTTTTGCATCCATTTATGATTCAAAGAATAAACGGATAACTGCAACTCTTTTATTCTTTTACTTTATTTTTTTGGACTCTGTTTTTCATTCAAAGGAATTTTTTGTGATATTTAAAACTTTTAAAGTATTTCGATTACTCTTATAAAGAAATTTTCAGTTCGAATTTAATATGGCTAAAAATTTAGCTAAATTATCTGATTAAGGCAACATGCTTTCTGCAATAAATTATTGGTGAAGAGTTCTGTTTCAATCATTAACAAAGGAGTTTTTATGTTCAGAAGAGCCATCATGCTTCTTGTTTGTGTATCATTATTTTCTGTTAACACCGGGTGCTTCGGTTCTTTTGAGCTCTTCAAAAGGGTTTACAACTGGAACAATTCTCTTGATAACAAATGGGTTCGGAGTGGCATTCTCTGGCTTTTCAACATTATCCCTGTTTATCCGGTCAGTGCCTTTGTAGATGCCATAATCTTTAATCTGATAGAATTTTGGGCTGGCAATAATCCTTTGTCTCTGGATTCGGATATAGAAACCATAAAAACATTTACATCAGGAAATAAAAGCTATGATGTAACATTTGGCAGAGGCTCTATCGTTATACTTGAAACAAAGGGGCCAAATGCTGGAAAACGTGTCATTTTATCTTTGGATAAAAAAACAAATTCATGGTATCTTTCGGATGGAAAAACATCTACATTGGTTGCTAATTACAATCCCAAACCGTTTAATACAATTGACTTTTATTATCCTGATGGAAGAGTCTTTTCGCGAAATGTCAATACAGCTGAAACAATAGCTGTCAGACAAACAGACAGTAGAAGTCATTTCCACAAAACTGAGTAAACACGGTGAACAACAATCTGGCTTATTGTTAATTGCTGCTTACAGGTGTTCCGTTTCGGAATTAAACTTGAAAGCAGCAATTAGATTTAGAAATTTACTTGAAAGATTAAATTAAAAGTGAGCTGGTTAAAGGTATTACACAGAAACGGTGCCATACCTGAAAAATAATATAATTTATGATTTACAAAAGGGTACCAGCAGTTGCATCTCACAAACACATGAGCACATTAACAGCAGATGTGTTCCAAAAGAATGATAAAAACAGGTCCGTTCCTTTATGTGTTAAAATATTCATTTCCCATTTAAAGCATCTAACACCTGATAATAGGTATCCTTTTTCTGATTATTATTAAAAAGCAGTGATCTGGAATTCCCCCCATTGCACATAGCAGTACTCCAGGTATTTAGCCAGGATTCACTATCATTGATTCCCCAGAAAGTGATGGCAACACATTTGGGTTGATTTACACATAATTTGGTTATATCATGGTATAGCTGCAATTGTTGCATCTCAGTGACTTGATTGCCACAGAGATTTATATCCCATTCCGAAATTAACACTTCCAAACCCAAATCTGCATAGTATCGCATGTTGTCTTCCACCATTTCAACTGTTGGAATATTATTTGGTGGACCAATATGCATTTGAAACCCTACTCCATCAATAGGAACATCCTTTTCGACCAATTCTTTTATCATCTGTCTTGCGAATCGGGATTTATCGTTATCAGCATCTATGCTGTAATCATTGTAATATAATTTCATATCTTTCATATTATGACTGTCAGCATAATCCCTTGCTATTCTAAAGGCGAGTTCTATATAATCTGATCCTATTTCATTATAAAATACAGTATTTCTCATACGAGCATTACCTTCACCAACATCACTGTCTGTTGCGATAGCTTCATTTACTACATCCCAGGCATAGATATCGTTGCCAAAGTGTCCCATAACCTCTTCAATATGGTTTTTCATGATACCCAATACTCTATCACGACCCTTAGCCTGATTAACCCACCCGGCCAGTTGGCTATGCCAGACAAGGCAATGACCTTTTACCTTTATATTGTTCTGTTTAGCCCAGTTCACAATCGCATCAGCCTGATAAAAATTAAAACCTCCTTCACTGGGCTGAAGATTTTGCCATTTCATTTCATTCTCCGCTGTCACATAGTTAAATTCATTTGCTGCAAGGCTGGAAAGGTTTCGAGATGATACAGCTGTTCCAATGAGTATATTTCGATTTCCACATGCGCCTGCTTCTTTCAGTGTTGAGGCATCACATACATCCGGTGTTATTTTGTCCATCGAAATTTGCATGTTTGATAATAAATATGATTCTACAGGAACCTTTTTATCCACATAGCCGTCTTTTTTTGCGATCAAAGTATCAATTACTGTATCACTCGTTGACTTATTTAGTCTAAAATCACTTTTAACAGAAATATCAGATCTTGTCATATAGAGTTTATGCCCCATACGAACCGCTGTACAGGTATAAACATTATTGTTAACAGCGATTCGAAGGAGATTAAATCCATTAGCTAAATCAGGAAGAGTCAGACGCTGTTTATCTGGTACAAGATCGATAAAGTTTATTGAACCCAACAAACTCCCGTTACCGGAGAATATTGAAATATTTCCACTAATTTTTTCAGAACCAGTGTAAAAAACAAGATTTTTTCCTTTAAGGCCGAATATTAATGGCAGCGATTTAGATTTTTTATGATCAAAAGATGTGTTTAATTTAAAAAGTGTAAAATACCCTTCAGAATCAGTTTTGGTAAAAAGATCCGGAGTTTTTGATAACGATATCGTTACATCTTTAAGTGGTTGTTCTGAATCGGTTTCAACAACAGTTCCGGAAATCTCAATATTTGATGCAAAGATTATTCCAAAACCAAGAAGCAAAAGGAATGCTGGAAAACAAGCTCTTTTCATTAATTCTCTTTCCTTTTTTAAAATGATAGACGCATATAGATAATATAATAAAAATACTGTGTAGTAGAACGAAGTAGTTACCTGCCCCGACTCTCCCTGAACCGTACAAGCAGCTTTCCCACATACGGCTTTTCATTCCAGCCCTCAGGTTTCCATTTCAAAAAATGGTTGCAATTTTTCCCGAAAAATTGTTATAAATAGTTGTATCAGGCCAATGAAAGCACTATATTAAACTCATAAGTAAAAAAGATCAAATCGCCTATCATCTCTGCTGCCGAAGAAGTACCATTAGTCAGGATCGTTATTACGGAGAATTTATTAAAGCGATTAAATAAAGTTGCTGCAGAAGTCCTCTAAAATATTTCTTTTTCTAGCCTGTATCGATCCCGCCATCCGTCATCACCATCACCGGTCGTGCATAAAAAAAGGGGAAAGTGTAAAGATATTCTCTATCCATATACATTTACTGATATGTCAGGTATATCAGGGATGTCTTTCGGTATATATCACAATGATTTCTCATCATATTCGTGGATGAGAATGCATAAAGGGAGGAAAGCGTATGAAACGGATGGCAGTGTTGTGTGTCATGTTGTTGGGTCTGGGAACTGCGATTAACGCCCAGCAAGAGATTAACTTGAGCGGAACGGTCAAGGACAGTAAGGGGGCTGCGGTTGCCGGTGCGACGGTAACGCTTGTTTCAGATACATTAATGAAGGATACCACAGATGCTAACGGTGCATTTGGCATACAAAATATCACATCGATAAGGGAAAAAACTGCTTATAACAGCTCAATTCAGCCATTCGTCAAAAGTTTGCAGGTAAAGGGAAACAAACTTACTTTTCATCTAAGTCTTGGTGCTCAAAATAGTACTCTATCCCTGTTTTCAGCCAATGGAAGACGGTTAGAAAAAATGGTACCAAAAAACGTAATGGAAGGCGTACATCATTATACACTTCCGGAACTTTCCACGGGTTTCTATGCGATGAATTTTGATGTTAATCAAGATGTTATGACATTTAAGCTGATTGTTACCAGCAGTGGATATTTTATTGACAATTCTAATATCGGGTCGACTGGTGCATTGGTACTGAACAAAAGTACTGCCGCGGCACAGAATGATGATACCCTGCTGATTGAAAAAGAGGGGTATAATACAGTAAAACAGACGATTAATTCCTATAAATTGACAGACATCGCAATTGTAATGGATACTGTCGAAAAAAATGGCGAATGTCTGTTTGCGGATGTACTTGGCAAAACGAAAGAAGAATGTGATGCGAAAATGCAGGAGATAATCGATATTTATTTTAAAAACGGCAGCAAGCTTTACCATGATATTGGCTCCGAGGCATATATTTTAGACGTAGAGTTCGATGATGTACGCTCCGAGGGTCAGTCGTATGGGATGATGATTGCCGTACAGATGGACATGAAGGATGTTTTTGATAAGTTGTGGGCCTGGTCGAAGAACCATATGAGAAGACCGGATGGTATGTTCAACTGGCAATGCTATCCAAATGGTGGTGTTAAAGGTCAAGATTATGCTCCTGACGGGGAAGAGTGGTGGCTGATGGATCTCCTTTTAGCCGCAAGGAGATGGAATGACGAGAAATATCAGAGAGAAGCTGACGAGCTTTCAAATGCAATGTTCGCCAATGGTGTGTTCAGCAATAACTTGCCCAAATTCGTGCGTAACAACGGGACTGTCGATCCTTCGTATATCCTGCCTGGTTTTTATACCTTGATATCGGAATATTCAGGCAACCACAATTCTGATTGGGCCAATATGGCCAATGCCGGTCGCCAGTATCTGGCGGGATGCGTTTCGAAAACGACAGGCTTGATGGTTGGCAGCCCGACTACTGGTATCCAATTTGACTGGGATGCCTGGAGAACTGTCCAGTGTGTCGGGCTGGACTTGTTGATTTCCGACCTCTATTTCGATGGTCAAGCTCGCAAGGGATATGGTGACTGGTCAGGGTCAACCTCCTCATCTGACAAATCCTTTATTACCAATTGGTACAATACATACCTTGGTTTTTTCGAGTCCAAGCGTGATGGCAATGGGGGGTATTGGCCATTGTGGACGTTAGACGGAAATACCAGGCAAGGAGATAATAGCCAGAATAAAACCGGAATTCGTCCCGGTCTCGCGGCAATGAATGTGTATGCGGCGAGCGAGGCAACGGCCAAGGCGGAGGATGGTACGCTGCTGAGCGTTAAATTCGCACAAGATCTGTGGGATATGGAGCCACCGACAGACGATCAGTACATATATTACGATGGGTTGTTGTATATGCTCGGTATGTTGTATGCTACCGGAAATTTCCAGTTCTGGGGCGATCTGTAGTTTCAAGTCATCCGGACTTAATCGGACGTAAGGCCTAACAACGTGTTGCAGCTAACTGGCCGAGGTATTCAAATGCATGGATTGGAAGAAAAAGGCTAAATCACGATGTTATGTATATGTAGCTGAATCATAAAGTTGCCGCGGTCACGTCCACAAAGCTAAGTCGAAGTATCACTAAGCTTTGTGGACGTCTGCAAAACTGGCCGTTACAGGCAATTCCCATACTGATTGGGTTTCAGTAGATTCCGAAGCAAACAGCAAAATGGATTTGTAAAGTGTAATTTTAGAAATGTTTATGCAAAACTAAAAGTAATAATAATTGATTAAATTACCTGATTGTCGGAATTTCATTAAAATTGAAAGATAAATCAGAGAAAAATCGTAACAGCAAAATGAAAGAAGAATAGTCCAGACAACTTCTCAGAAATCCGGACGCTGATTGTTGATATCAAAGATAAAGATTCCTTGCGAGGCTTTAACACTCTGCTTAACTAAAAAAAGGACCTCAATGAAATTTTGTCAAATGAAAGAAAAACTGATAGATGAACTTAGATTGGTATTGCAAAATAATGCCGACAACCAAACACGCATATCTTCATGTCGATTTTTCAAAAAAGGAGAAGAAGCTTTGGTCTATGGTGTAAAAATGGCCGAAGTCACCAAAATAGCAAAGGAATTTTTAAAACAGATAAAAAGGTATTCCAAACAGGATGTTTTTGTCATTTGCGAAGAGTTATGGAAATCCGGATATCTTGAAGAAGCAATTATTTCCTGTAAAATTACAGAGTCTTTAAATAAACAATACGAACCTGTAGACTTCAGGATTTTTGAACGTTGGGTCAACAAATATGTGAACAATTGGGCAGATTGCGATACACTTTGCAATCATACAATCGGAACATTTATCATGATGTATCCCGAATATCTCAACGAATTAAAAAAATGGGCAAAATCGCCTGATCGTTGGACAAAAAGAGCTTCTGCTGTAACGTTAATTATACCTGCAAGAAAAGGATTGTTTCTTAAAGATATATTTGAAATTGCAGACATTTTACTTTTGGACAAAGACGACATGGTACAAAAAGGTTATGGTTGGATGTTGAAAGCTGCAAGTGAGAGTAACCAGAAAGCTGTTTTCGATTATGTGGTATCTAAAAAAGAGGTAATGCCACGGACAGCGCTTCGTTACTCCATTGAAAAAATGCCGAAAGATTTAAAAGTCGAAGCAATGAGAAAATGAGAAACTGCCATTATAGCGTGAATAAGTAATGGCAGTTTTCGCTCTGCATGCAAAACTTTGTGCCCCACTTTGGGGCGGTTTAATTTTAATTACCTGCCAAAACCAGGCTGAGCACTACCATGAAAAACTTTTAGGTGACAATTTAAGGAACAGCCTGAAAGGGATCCATTGCATTTATCCGTCTCAGAACAACCGAGTTCTGCCTGGGAAATATAATTCGCAGATTTGCATCTGTTAATGCCAACTCGGGCGCAGTTTGTCTCTTGACAATGTGATCAAGATTCAAAGTAAATTTATTGCCATTAAGCCTGAAGAATGGTGCACCACTCTCAAATTGGTGTAGAAAAGTGGTTGGAAAAAAGTCGCATCAGTAAATCAAACCAGAAGAAACCTGCGATTTCAGGCGAATGCATAATCCTTTTATTATGTTTCCCCTACAAGGAAAAAAAATCTTAGCAACATTAATATGGTGTGCCCAAGAATCCTCGTTTGCGTGTACCGGTCCCGTTTATGGAAAAAACAGAGGTCTTCAGCCCTATATGCTTTTTACCATTCTTGCATACTTCAACATTACTCCCTGATATCAGCAACTAAATGATATTTGGTTCTGTTTCGAGTTTCGGATTTTTAGTTTTTAACGCCGGGATATCAGCTTATTCATATATTCATCTTAATCTGATTTCGATATGGAACACTACAAGAAAGTGTTACCAAAAATAATGAACGATAAAATAATTAAAAATGTTTAATCACTTATAAAACTATTCGATTACAGTTTTTAAACAATTTCAAATCACTAAATATGAAGCAATAACGCTTATGCTATCAATGCGATTTAACCTAAAAATTGTGTCAAAACAGTTATGCTTGTATGTTACCAAAAAAATAATATAAAAAACACATTTATGATAAAATGTTATTATATTAAGGTTATGAAATCCAAACAAGCTGAAACAGTTGATATCTTTACCTTTTTCGATTATCGTGAGTATCTTAAAGCGGTATACACGACAAGAAAAAAAAACGAAAAAGGGTTTTCGCATCGTTTTTTTTCACGTGAAGCCGGTATTTCCAGTCCAAACTATCTTATTCGCGTGCTTAAAGGTGAAAGGACATTAAACGGGGAGTATATCGAAAAGTTCAGCAAGGCACTGAACCTGACAAGCAGTCAAAACCGTTACTTCAAGACTTTGGTACAGTTTAATAATGCTACCAATTTCAGGGACAAAGAATCCGCACTCAAAACACTCTTGTCTCTTCGTTATCGCCGCGGTATTCATAAATTAAATGACAGGAAACTTCAGTTTTTCAGCAAATGGTACTATCCTGTTATAAGAGAACTTGCCGTTATTTTAAATGCCAAAGATGATTACAACCTACTGGCACGCAACTGTATTCCAAGAATTACATCACGGCAGGCAGCAGATGCTGTTGCTTATCTGTTAAAAAATGGTTTCCTCGCAAAAGATGATTCAGATAATTACCAGCGTACCAACCCGGTGATAACAAGTGGTGATGAAGTAAAATCAATGGTACTGCGGACATATCATAAACAGGTACTTTCTCAGAGTGTTGATGCGCTCGATACAATCGAAAAAAGTAACAGAGACATCTCATCACTTACACTCAGTGTTTCCCGTAAAACCTATTTCACCATGAAAAAGGAGATACAGATTTTCAGAAAAAGGCTGTTAAATATGGCAAAAGAGGATCCAAATCCCGAACTTGTCTGCCTGGCCGGTTTTCAATTGTTTCCACGGTCCAGGATTAATTCAAAAAAGAAAAGGGTATCGTGATCCATGATCTGCAATGTTAACAAAATTAAAATCTTTTTTGCTGCAATAATTGGAGTAATCATCGTTATTCTGTTTCCTGATTGCTCGCCGGATATCACGGGTGGTGGTTCTGAAGCGGGGAATGCACGAATAACGGGAATGATTACAGATACAAATGGCTCTCCTGTCCAAAAAGTTATTGTAAAGATCATGTCTTCAGATTATGACCCGGTAAAAGATAAACCGTCCGAAAGTGTCAGTGTCGATACAACTGACAAGGTCGGTGTTTACGAATTTAAAGTAAAAAAAGATCACACATATTCAATACAGGCAGTGCATATGATTTCCCGCGAACGAGCTCTTATCCCGTTTGTTTTTCCAGAGTCATTGAACGACACAGCTCCTTCATGCATACTTCGGAAGCCTGGTGCACTAAGAGTTATGCTCCCGGCGAATATTGCTTCCGATTCCGGATATCTGTATATACCAGGTACAACGTTTCATTCTCGTTTCAAGCATTCAGAAAAACATGTTTTTATGGATTCGATTCCTGCAGGTATCATCCCATTGCTCTTGTACTCTTCTGAAGACATTGAAGAACCGGTTGCTCTGGATGAAAATATCAACATCACAGCCGGTGATACTGTAAACATAACTTTTCCGGATTGGGCTTATTCAAAAGAGATCATTCTTAATACATCTGTATCCGGAGCCGATATCCGGGGTACAGTTTATCAGTTTCCGGTACTTGTCAGGCTAAACACCGATAATTTTGATTTTTCACAGGCCAGGAATGAAGGGGAAGATATCCGGTTTACCTGTTCAGACGGAAAACCTCTTCCCCACGAGATCGAGTTATGGGATAAAACCAGTGAGAGTGCGGATATCTGGGTACTTGTTGATTCCATACTTGGTGACGACTCTACTCAGTACATCATTTTATACTGGGGAAATCCTGATGCAGAAACATTGTTAAATGATAATGCAGTTTTTGATACTGCTGCAGGTTTTCAGGGAGTCTGGCATCTTGGGGACATTTCAGGTAATGGCAACATTCCCGACGCAACAGTCAATAAATATAATGGAGTTTTCCCGGACACGGCAGAACCGCAACCAAGTGAGGGTGTTATAGGAAACTGCCGTGTGTTTGATGGTGTTGATGACTTTATAACCATGCCTAACACATCAGACAGCAAACTGAATTTTCCGGAAAAAGGGAATTATACTGTCAGCGCCTGGGTAAGACTTGACACATTGGATGGAGAGCCTCATCTGATCGTTGCAAAAGGTTTTAGTCAGTATTTTCTGAGGTTTACCTATTTCCCATCCGATTCTCCATCATGGGAATTCTCTGAATTCAGTGATACCAGATTATGGCAGGCCTGCACATCTTCAGCATCAAGCAGGCAATGGACACTTGTTACAGGTGTCAGAGAGGGAAACCGGCAACTGCTCTATTGCAATGGAGTTCTTGCAGACAGCACACCTAACAGTTACCCGAATGACAGTTTTACCAGAGACATGTCAAATGACTTATCAGTAGGAAAGCTTTTGGCAGCAGTCGAGGTGCATGGCGTTGTAAATGAGAGCCATTGTTTTTTCAAGGGTTCAATTGATGAGATCCGGATAGAAAATCGTGTACGGAATTCTGACTGGATAAAACTCTGTTACATGAATCAAGGTCCAGAAAACATGCTGGTTCGCTTTAAATAAAAATATTTGTAATAATCTATTGAGAAAAGGTCGTGTATATATTTGATGAAGGTTGTGTGTATCTGGAATTTTTATTATGGGAACAATTATAATGAAGATGGTTGTTTCCCATGATGATACGCGGGATAACCTTTTTTTGAATGCAACAGATTTCTTTTTTTGCCAGGCTCCCAAAAGTATAGCAGTTGAATTGCCAGCCGGTCATTATCTCCCCAATGACCCGAACCATTTCAGCCGCTTGCTTTAGGGCTGGCGGATAACACCTGTTTACAATTGAACAGGTGTGTAAATGGACAACCTTTGGTATAAAATATGGTAAACAGGATTATTAATCAACTCAAGACAGGAGGCATCTTATGTATCGAACAGTAATTTGTTTGATTATAGCAGCAGTGTTCCATCTGAAGGCACAAACAATTGATATAAGCGGTAAGGTAACTAACGAAAACGGTAAAGGCATAAATGGTGCAACCGTTGCACTAAAAACCAAAGCGCTTTCGGCCATAACCGATGCTGACGGAGATTACCATCTGGCAGGCGATATATCTTCGGTCAATAACAGGTCTGTTATGTCTGGAACAAATTTAATATCTTTGAAAAATGGTATTGTCAGTGTTGCTGTTGCAAGACCTGAACAGGTGCGAATCGAACTTTTTGATATGAAAGGGAAACTTCTGGAAAATATTTCCGGTAAATCTTTAACAGCAGGAAAGCTCCAGTTTGACATCAGAAAGCAACGGTTTGCTGCGAATATGATGCTCGTTCGTGTTTATATCGGACAAAACAGCACAAGTTTCCGTTATCTGCCGTTTGCTACCAGCCAGAATACCATTTTCTCTCCAAAGACCTCTTCACAGTCAGGGAATAAACTGGCAAAGCTGCAACAGGCTTCCATTGATAAACTTGAAGTTTCTGCAGCAGGTTACATAACCAGAGAAGTATCGATAGAATCCTATGAAGGAACAGTTAATGTTACTCTCGAAATGGAAGGCGTATGGGAATGTACAGCATCAAAGGCCACAAACGAAAGAGTATCGGGGAGCGGACCGCATGATGTAGTTATCGAGACAAATTCCGGTGATGGAATCAAATCTGGCACGATTTATCGGCCTGCGGATCTGGGAGGTGAAGAAAAATACCCGATCTTCGTGTGGGGAAACGGTGGATGTTCTCAAGACGGTTTCTCCAACAAGGCAGCCCTGGGAGAAATTGTCTCATGGGGATATTTCGTTATTGCTGACGGCACTCCGGGCGGTTCCGGAGATGGAATGTCTGGTGGAGGCGGTATGGGAGATCCTGCATCATTTTACAACTATATTACCTGGGCTATTACCGAGAATAGTAAACCCTGCAGCGAATACTACCAGAGTCTTGATACAACAAAAATCGCTGCTGACGGATTTTCGTGCGGAGGACTTATGGCTATAAATGCTTCCGGTGATCCCCGTTTCACAGCTATCGGATACACCAGCAGCGGGCTTTTTAACGCAGACCAGACTATTTGGGGAGGAATACACACTCCAATCAAGATCATGAACGGTGGTCCTGATGACATGGCTTATGAAAATGGTCTGAGAGACTACAATGGTATCAGTGCGCTTGGCATTCCAATAATTTATTATGTCAAAACCAGCGCCGGCCACGGGGGTGACCTGTTTCAAGCAAGGGGAGACTTCAATATTGTCAACCTGGCCTGGCTGAACTGGCAGCTTAAGGGTGATGAAGGCGAAACAGGAAAAGCACTTCTTATGGGCCCGAATTGCAAATACTGCAATGACAGAGGATGGGAGTTCAAATCGGCAAACTGGGAAGAATAGTTTTTACTGCTGTTCGAGCCTGTTCCGTTATTTTGATTGATGGTGAATTCCATAACTTAATTGAAGAAAAAACCCCATTTATTTAATAAATGGGGTTTTTTAATCTGAATAGATCCTTTTTGCCTGAGTATTTTATTACCAGACCCGGTTCGGGTAAGGTTAACTGGTTCTGGTATATATAAGAGAGAATTTAAAAATAATAGTTACACTCGGTTGTATAATTTTCTGCTGTAGCACGCACAGTATCTATCAATGTCTGATGAAACGATTCCAGTGCCACTAGAGAGTTCGTTTTTGTTTCATTTTTAACAACTGCTTCACGCATAGTACCATCTGCATTAATCAGCCAATCTTCCGAGTTAATTGCGATATGTCCAAAAGACAATTATCCTGAGCCGATAACGGGAGAGAGAGAGGGGAGACTACGAAAAGTGCCTGCAATAAATAGAATTTTTCAATTCTAATGCACTTGTCAGCTCTCCATCCCGTTCATCCGGTCTCAGGTATTCCCTGAAATTAAAATTGACTATATTAAAAAACAGAAACCAGCTTTTTTTCAATATTTCCGTTACATCTTAAATTCAGGATATAGATACCTCTGCCTGCAACCGGTACAGAGACAGTTCCAACCAGGTCTTTTTTTCTGGTGACTACCCGTCCATCAAAATCAAACAGTGATATGCTGAACCGTATGTTTTTGACTCTTGGAATAATGGTTATTTTTCGATTGGAAATTGAGGTTTTGAATATACTGCTTCCGTTTACAGCGGGTCTGGATATAATGTATCTGCTGCCGACATTTCCGCTTGCGAATCTGAACCAGTTCACATTGAACAGATAACCTTCATCACCTGTAAATACTAAATACAGATCATGTTCTCCTGTAATTGCATTTATACTGCAACTGATTGTAGACCAGGTTTGCCAGTCATCGGTACCGGTAACTTCACATATTCCGGCAAGAGTCCCGTTGATACTATCGATTCTTATCTCAATATTTCCGCCGTTGCCGCCACAGGCAACCCGTGCGATAAAGCCATCCGTACCATCTTTAAAGTCAATATTGTTGTAAACAGCATATGCACCATCCTGTATATACCCGATATTCTCTCCGCCTTCTGAACAGGTTTCAGTCTGAATTCCAGAATTAAGAGAGAAATTCTCTGCTTCAATATTTGCAAAAGCGGATATCGGATCTGATGGACCACTGGAAATTAAAAGCAAACCTGTCCCATGAGATGGAACTGTCATTGTATAAGAACCGGTGAAACTGCCTCTATCAGCTTTAGCCCACAAGTCACGTATCGTTACTGTATCAGACAAACCGATATCAGAAAAAATTACCGTTATATCCTTTGCAGATTCGTTTCTGTTTAACAATGCAACAGCTTTTGAAGTACCATTAATTGAGCCCAGCGGTTTACACCATACATCAAGACCATTGGCAGCCTTTACTCGCGTTCCTTGAATACCAGCAGGATCCTGGTTTACAGCAATTACCTCTTTATTCAACAGGATATCCTTTGTAGCCTGGGACATGTTTCTGACATCATGTCCGGCAATAAGCGGAGCAGCCATCATGCACCACATACTCATCTGTGTACGGTACTCTTCAGTAGTGCAGCCGCCGTTTCCAATCTCAAGCATATCAGGATCATTCCAGCCACCGGGTCCGGCCACAGGCGCGAACTCAGCATTCATGTCAATCGCATTGATTATACCCACAAACCAGTCTGTGCCATTATCCCACTTATCTGTAATATCTCCTGTAGTGCGCCATAAGTTACCGGTTGATGGCATCCAGTTCTGGTATCCCCATGCGCAGATACTAAAAACAATATCTCTGCCGCAGTTGGCAAGTGCATCGCGCATGTTTTCATAATCTATTTGCTGGTTTGAACCTGGAGCAGGATCACAATTGTCATACTTCAAATAATCAACACCCCATTCTGCAAAAGTGTTTGCATCCAGTTGCTCCTTGCCGTAACTGCCACTTCCTGAACCCTGCGGTCCTGTATGATAGTGATGACATGTTCTCAATCCACGGTCACCGTAAATGCCAAATTTCAATCCTTTGGAGTGGATATAATCACCCAGTGCCTTCATGCCGGAGGGAAACCGGACCGGATCTGCCCTCAATTTTCCATCTGCATCGCGTGATGTGGCCATCCAGTTATCGTCAAGATTGAGATATATGTATCCGGCATCCTTCATTCCGGAAGTAACCATTGCATCCGCGATCTGCTTAATCTGTGTCTCATTGATATTTTCGTGAAAAATATTCCAACTGTTCCATCCCATTGGTGGAGTTTTGGCCAGACCGTTATTCAATGCGTCAGATAGAAAAAACTGACCGGTAGAAACAATTATCAGAGCGCTTAGAAAAAATAATCCTGCCTTTTTCATAACCATTTAAAAACCCTTTGTATCGGACTGCAGCAAAACCAAAATAGTAATAAATCCATTACGTATATAGCTTTAGCTGAAATCTGCATAACGTGTTCTTGTCTGTCTGCCATATCATGTAGATATGATCTCCCCCCCCTTGTTCATTCCTGAACTATGTTAATTAATATTTGTTCTGTTTTTCTGATCCTACGGAATCACTTTGTAAAGGCAAATTCATTCTTATTTAATCTAAGGTATAGCAAACTGAATTGTTATGAATTTAAAAATTTTCAATAAAAAAGTGTTCCGGAAACCGGAACAATTGAAGGATTATGTATTATATATTTATCAATTTACCCGGACGATTACACAATACGTGATTGGCAGTAATGTTATACACGACCCGACTCTGCAATTGTGCCTTATACTTGCCTGGAGATCTTGTTTCAATTGGCTCTATTCCGTAAACTTTTCCCGGTGGGTGTTGTCTGGGAAAACTTAATAGTTTATACTTCCAGGCCATAGTCCAGAAAATAAAGCATTTGACTATTACAATTGGGATCACAATAGTGGTAATGGCGACTGAATCTGTTTGGATCATTTTACATGTTATCATTTAAAAACTACAAGTTTGTTTTCGCCTTTCTGATTCATATAGCACAGTTTGATGTAATCCGGGGAATGTGTTCTGTATGAAACCCAGCATTCATCCAGTGCTCCTTCCCATTGGTATTGGCCGTCTGCATCAGATCCGATTCTAAGTGGAAGAAAGTTAACAACATTGCCGATATCAGCTATATTGCCTCCTGATGGTAGAGTGCTTACATCTTCTCCATCAATATAAACCCGACAGTTGTTACTATTGGATCTATCAATAACGGCTGCTGCATGATGCCAACCGGAATCAGTGATTTGTATATTTGAGGATAATACAAAAGACCCTTTATCACCCCACACACCTGTATCTGTTGCCATATATATCTGCAATGCCCCATTCTCATCAAGCTGAAAAAGCCATCCGTATCCGGAATTCGGCAAACCACCATTACTTTTTGAAATAATTGTTTGAATCTTGTTTACACCAGACATTTTAATCCATGCAGAAACTGTAAAATCGGACATTTCCGGATTACATACATTCCCCATATCGGTATAATCTCCAGACCCATTAAAAAACTGACCGAAACCGATATTGCCTTGAGTAAGAGACTGGTTTCCCTGTTTTAAACCATTATTTCCGTTAGCTGTGGCATCCATAACATTTTCTTTATTATCACCAAGGTGCCATACCGCTTGAAAACCTGTTGCAGTATCAAATACGGCAGCACCATCTGAATTGCCTGCATTGTCATCTCCCCAGTATATTGAAATAAACTGTGTACTGTCATTTCCATAAACAGTATCCACTTTTACCCATATATCTGCTTCACTGTTGTTATAATCCCACATTTCTATTTCGTATGGTATTGGAGTTCCGTTTGATTTCGTGAACCTTAGATCACTTCCGTTCTCATTTACCTGACTGAAATCAAAATTGTTTGCTCTCAAGCGTATGAGAACAGGGAAATCTGTAACTACACCGTCAATATTGGCTCCAATGGGAGAGGTATTAAGGAATATTTTCCTGGAGTATATTTGTCTGGAATCGGCAATTACAGTTGTGGTTTGCGGCTTGACATTTATGTTTTCCGAAAGGTTCTGTGCCCCGTTTGGATGATAGTCATTATAATAAACATTGCGGATAGTTTGGGCCGGTACAGAATCAATTATTGCGTTCCCGTTTTCAATATAAGAATGGTAAATGGTACCCGGGATAAAAACATAACCGTTTTTGTCATCAGAACTGTCCGGGAGTATAATTTTGATACTGCCGGTTTTCTGAAGAGAAGCGTTTTCTACAAATGTTGATTCACTGTCTGTAATTTCTATATCCGGAACTATGGTTCTGGTTTGCATTGACTGATTGATCGCATGTAAAGTATAAAGTTTAATGTCTGATGATGGGATTACTATTGAATAATTACCATTGCTGTCGGTTGTATCGGCGCAGATGACAAGTCCTGAATCTTTTACAGGATCATAATCAAAAGGGTACAATGTGACAAATGTCTCTCCGGCAGGTTTACCATCTCCATGAATAACTCTGCCTATAACAGTTTCTGATCCGGTACCGACTCCTGTAACCTGCCGGGATGTACATCGTAAAAAAGCAGCAAAAATACAAAAGAGTATAGATATTATAATTTTTATGATTGACATTTTCATTTCCTCACCTGTCCTTTCCTGGATCAGTCAGAGGAAATATTTGACAGTTAAGCTGATAAAGGCATTCAGGGTTAGGGTCTTTTTCTGCGAGACTCAGGACTTTTTTCCTGAAAACTGCTGCTTCTTCCTTGATTAAATCCTTAGTCTTTTTTGAAATACTGAGTGTTATTGTAGACATGTCAATTTGTTTGTCCGGAAAACGTTCATAGGCTTCAGATGCAAGTGATAAAAAGTCTTTCTGGAAATTAATTATGTTATGTTTCTGAACCTGTCGTTTTTTATTCAAAGTGCCGGTAGTAATAATCTGTTCACATGGTTCAAAAAAGCCATTCTCCTTTTTGCGAATCATTCCAAGCCGCTCCAGAACTTCAATTGCCTTTTTCGCCTGTTCATTTGTTACAGGTGGTGTAAGCATATTTGCAAGGGTACGATAATCGGTGCCATCGAATGGATAAAGTGACAGCAATGCCCGGACAGCACTGTAATACCATTTGGAATAGTATTCATACCGGGATTCCTCCATTATATGAGCTTTTGATTCATGACATGCCATCATCCGTTCCAGATAGAATTTACGTTCTTTAACCGTATCAGCATCTGTAAAAAATACCATCGCTTCAAAATATTCAGTTTCCCGTTTCGTATGACCGATAGCCTCAGAAAATTTGGAAATTGCCCGCCGTGAAAGAGACTGTTTTCCGTCAATAACATCCTTATAAAGGCCGATAGATCTTATTTTTGCCTTGTTTGCAAAGTATCGATATGAGAAAAATGAGTTGAGTTCTTTTTGTTCCCTGTAATAATCTCTAAGATAATTACGATAATCGGTATAATCAAATATTCTTATGGTAGATTTTGAACAAGTCATATTTTTATCCATCCGGTTACAGTATGTATTCAAAAACTAAAATATTTTCATTTATATATTTTTCCGAAACTTTTTTTTCCGGGAATTCCGGACTTCAACATGCAGATTATTCAACAAATCTTTATGGACCTGTTTATCAATATTGAAATCGGTTTATAAATTCTATAATATATTGTTCTTTTAATTCAATGGTGCAAATCTGCATAATTGTAGTAAAAAACTGTTCCATAAACTGGAACAGCTTGAATTTATTGGTTTTAAATATCAGATTGATGCCCGATTTTATTATAATTTTAAGTTATATGGGTGGCTAAAAGCCTCATATTTTCCCGCAAACAGGATTCCCGGCCACCTTGTTAATTATTTATTTAAAATTAAGATCAGATCATCATGCTCGCCGAGCGCAGTGTGTCCTGCTAACTCTCTTTGTGATGGAGGTGGGCCCTCCGGTTTCGACGAGCAGGCGTAGAAACCAAACCACCCGGAGCTGCTTTTGTCAAAAGCAAAGGTAGTGAGCGTTCGAGGAAAAGGTTCCACATTATGATGGGATCAGGTGTGTAAAAGGAAGACGAACGAAAGTGAACCGCTGATCAGGCATCGAAAGGCGTTTGATGTCGGCAAAACCATGGAGCTGCGCTTTCCGTGGGATAAGTCTGGGAGTAAACTGTGTTCTGCCCAGATGCCGGC
>Ga0209723_1002491_pt1 | contig 24550 bp, 23 predicted proteins | sample BiotimSIPDNA_2_FD_185750 | JGI IMG/M metagenome (GOLD analysis project Ga0209723, IMG submission 185750) | Anaerobic biogas reactor microbial communites from Washington, USA - Biogas_R2 time_0 SIP DNA (SPAdes) (version 2) | ecosystem: Engineered > Bioreactor > Anaerobic > Unclassified | place...
TACACCTGCCGGGTGAATTTTTTTACTATTCTATTGTCAAACACATTCACCCATAATTTATAATATTAACAAGGTCTTTGCATGAGTTTTTTTTGTTAATATTTGATTTTTTACTCACGGAATCAGGATAGATAAAAAAAAGAATCTCCGCTACTTTCTTTTTAGAAAAACACGCTTCTTTAGAAAATGTTTGGTAAAATAGAATTATATAATTTGAAGTATGGAAGGTCAAAAAAGGTTTCCGGTAGATTTTAATCCAATGTTGAAGGCAGGCCTGAAACAACCATAATCACTCAGTCTGAATAATCCCCTCCGCCATATCCACAACTTTAGCCTTATCCACTCTCCCGAGATCCCATTTCCAGAGCCCGTATTCTCCGCTTGAGACCGCAAACCCCAGCGGATCTGTAGTCCAGGCACTCATGCGGGGGGTTGCATCTTCAGTCATAAGCCGGCCCAGGTAAAGCGGCTCACCGAGAAAGAGAGGGGAGTCTTTAATGACTGGAAGAGCTATGAAAACCGGTTTTAACATGTCTTTAGTCTCATCTTTGAATACCAGCCAGGAGCCGTCAGGGGAGAACTGAAACCCGGAATAAGATTTACATGTTACAGGTGGAATAAGGGAGAGAGAATCGGTGAGAAGGGGGATTATCTGTTTTTCGGGGTCTGATGTGTCCCAGCGGAGGAGATAGAGAACGTGCCTGTCTCTTTCTTTTATAACCGGCTTCCTTGCTTCTTCATAGACTTCATTTGGAAGGCTGTGAATTGAATCCCAGTCAACCTTTTTACCCTTCTCTACTATTATGCCCAAAGGAAGGGTCGGATGAATAATAAATTCTTTGATTCTCCGCCAATTGCGGCTGTTGTTATTAAACACATCTGCAAAAGGATGTTGGAAAGGCTTGAGGTTTAAGTCGTGGCAGGAGATCCTGTTGGAGTCAACATCGTAGGTAAAGATAAGGTCATTATGCAGTTGCCAGGGGATTTTATAGCCAATCGTACTTATACCTGCATTTAAAAAGCCTTCATCTTGAATTGAATCATTGTTGATTAATCTTACCAAGTGAAGAAAATCTTCGCTGCCCTTTCCGTAATAGGGACCTTCCCGCAATAGCAAATATTTCCCTTCAGCTCTGTTTCCCAAAGGTCTCAAACCTGTGATCAAATCATCGAGGTTGCAGGTTATAACCGGTGTAACTACTTTACCGGTTTTGATGTTAGCGATCACCGCCCACCTTGATTGAGTATACGCAATTTCTTCATTAGAATAGACATTACAGAACCCGAAGTTATAAGCCCCATTTACATGCTTGAGAAAATTTTTAGCGACCACATCATATTCAATTCCATTATCTGTAAACCGCATTACGGTTATGGCATTATCTATGTCAATCGTTCCAAGGGCATTTTTAACCGGTACTGCGAATATGTTCACGACAGGGTACTTAGGAGCAAGTGTCTGGGGTACAAATACCCGTTTCCCGTTATGTCTTATAATCATATATTCAGGCATGTAGGGTTTCTCCTTGGAGAGGTTACTGCCGGGGATGTAGATACAGTACAAGTTTATAAGAAATGTAAAAACTACAACAACCTGGACAATCCTTTTATCATGGGTCATAAGCATATCTCTATTTGTTTTTTTGCAATAGGTCAAATTCGTTCAGCTGGTCTTTGATTTTATTTACTTCTCCAGTGACTTTTAAGAGACTTTTGAAATTGCTATCCACAGCCTTTTCATTCGCCTCTTCCTCTTCAAATTTTTTCCGCATATTTTCAAGCTTGGTTTGATCTTCAAATCCATAAAACTCCCATGGATTAATCAATGCAAACCTCAACCAGAATGTTCTGTCTATGCTGTCCAGAAATTTTTTAATCTCTTTGCAGTACTGCCCGTATTTACCGCCGCGTTTTCTGGTGATGAGTGTCAAATACCAGTCTGTACCGAATATAATCTTGTGCTTGAGGTGAGAGTACCTTTTGTCATCAAGACTGCAGAGAAAGTTTCCAAATGAGTCCCGCACCTCGCCGTCGCCTTTCTCCATTGTGTTTCCCATATTAAAACAGGAGATATCAGTATAAACATGCAGATACTCTTTTGTTAAACCAATTATACTCTCTACCCATTCACTTGGCAGCTCATCAGAATTCCATTTTTCCAATCTTCCCCTCCGCCATTCATCACCGCCAAAATGCGCAAGGCAGAGTCGCAGTTCCGGGAAATGTTTCAGCACTTTCCGCCACTCTTCAGGATGAACATAGTTTTTGAAGAAATGGTTCATATCAGGGTCATAAAGCTTATCATCTATTATTCTCCTGTGTTTTTTTATCATGCTGTCGGAAAGTTCTGCAAAGGGCTCTGGAGGTGGGAAAGGCCTTTCCCTGTCAGCGTGGATTTTTATCAACTTATTCTGTTGAGCCACTTTGCCGTCGTAAATTTTCCTGTAATGATATCCTTCAAATTCAATGTAATAAGGAGCATCATGGGTACACATGCCTCCAGGCGAACAGTGAGTCAGGATTGGAATTTTCTCCGATTCGCATCTGTCGTAAAACTCAGGAAGAAAATCGCAGAGCGGATCAAAGGGTTTGTGCCCAAGGGGAGGGTACATCTTGAAACCGCCGAAAACGCCGGGATTCGTTTCGGTCGCGATCTCCCTGAACGGCTCATCCCACGGCCCGCATTCCAAGGATTTCAAAGATTTTTTTCCAGCAAGCCGCCAGCGACGGGGATCGTAAAAGTACAGGGGAATGAGTTTAAAAGGATACTTGGCTGCAGATGCCTTAGTCTCTGAAAGCTGCACTTGCCATCTTTCCAGCTTTAAAGTGTCTGAATTATCAAACTCATGTGCAAGGCAGACCCTGATGTCCTCATGTTCCTCACACTGTTCCATCCTTGATCCGGATTTTCTCCTGAAATAGAAGAGGCCTTTTTTATCTGTACGATAAATCGGGACGCCCTTGTAACCTGCGATATGCGCATACTCCATATCCATCATCGCCGCTATCATAGGGGAGATTACCGGTGTTTTATTCTCGTAAATATCCTCGAAACGGTCCGGGTTTTCAAAGTCGCGGCTGTTTGTGACCAGTTGATAAAGAATTTTATTATCAGTAACTGCCCTGTCTGCAATCCTGGCAGTTGATTCATTCTGAACCTCAACTCCTTCTTTAAAGCCAAGAACCCCCAAACCCGCTTCCAGAGCCTCTCTTTTCCTTATGATCGGTTTCTGCCCCAGTCCCGGGGAAACCTGAGCATAAAGCAGCGGAAGCGGTGTACATGAGCCGCTGTTTATATGCATGTGCCCGTCAATGATACAGGTGGCCTTGATATAATCGACCGGATGCGCAGAGACCGCATCATTGGGGCTGCCTTCATAACAGATAATCTCTTTATCAGACATGGTGTTGAGCCCTTTTTGATTCAGGTGATTGGTGAGACAACTATCAAGGGAAAGCCTGTATTGCGATCTTATGTCAATAATTCTCTGTCATTATTCAAGATGCCTGTGGGCGGGGCCCTCCAATGTAATCCATCCGGGTTTCTCTCACCTCCCGCCCCATGAAACCGGAGAACAGGTGTTTCCCTTTATCACAAAATTGCTCAAAACCATTACCGGTCCCTTTCCAGGGCTCAGGGGTAAAGTAATCACCCGGATGCTTAGCCGAAACAGGAATGATAGCAGAAGAATAGCTGTATTGAAAAGCTGGTTCTTCATGATCAATCTTGTCAATTGGTTGATATCAGGTGTTAAACTCCTCCTTTGCAGTTTCACAATAATCTTTCTGGAAACACTCCTCGCACTCAACACAACAGCCGTCAAAGATCTCGAACTGGATGCTCTTTGAGTTAACCGATACCGTTTCTGAAAGGAGTGTCTCGACGATATATTTATAAAAGAGACTGTCGGGCAGGCCATCCGCAAGTGCAACTTCAACATGGTTTTTCAGAAGGATTTCATTGATGTCGTTAACTTTATCTTCAAGCTCCTTCTCGTTCATCTCCTCCAGAGGCGGGAATCTGTACCCGGCAGGGAAAAAAGATCTAACCAGGTTAGATGGGAGATCAATCCCTTCCATTTCCATAAATTGCCTCAGCATCCTGTTATATTCAACAGGGTCCGCCTTGTCTTCTGGATCAAAGAAAACTCCTCTTTCACGGAGTTTCTTTTCCATCGAAAAATTCTCATTGGATAAATCGACAGTTTCATTGCTGTTGCTTTTGTAGCTACCGTCAAAAATCATACTTCCCTCCTGAGTTAAGTTTGTTTAAAACACCATGTTTCCGCAAACGTAGTTACTTTTGAGAGAACTGAATAAATCAGCTGCATTCTCCTGTTTTCAGGAGCTGAATTGCTTTTTTTCGGGAATTGTTTTTTCGGGAGAATTATTTCCAGCCTGCAAACTGAAATGCCTGTTGATAGTTTACTTAGGCATTTAATTTAATGGCCGGATTGAGAATACAGATGGAAATGCTCTGATGAGCTTTTTTTAATCTAAATGTTGGATTGGAAATAATCAAGAATAGGGAGTTTTTGGAAGAGGGTGCCCACAATATAATAGATTCTTAGAAATAAAGATTTTTGGGAAGAGGGTGCCCCCAATACAATAGATTCTTAGAAATAATGATTTTTGGGAAGAGGGGACACCCTCTTCCAGAAACTCTTTATTCTTGTTTATTATCTGTACTGGGGATACCTTCTTCCAAAAAATCCTTATTTTTAGAAATCCCTTGTCTGATATTACATTTTCCACCAAAGCCCGATATCCGTTCCTTGTAGAAAAACCCATACGGGATCAATTGCATGCCCGGAATCATCCTTGTCCCACCACCCACCACAATATATCTTAACTCCTGATCTCAGGAGCCAGGGAATTCCGGTGCGAATCCGGAGCGGACCTGCCACTGTAATCCCAATACCTTCACAGGTAATCACTTCGATTCGGCTAAGTTTACTGTGAAGGGGACTGTCAACCAGGCCACTGTTACGCCGGGGCTTATGCCAAGGGCGGATGGGAAGGCGACAGTACCGGGAAAGCCAGGAGACCTGCCTGATGTCGACTGTCTTTTTTGAACCCTCACGGAAAAGGGGTTCAGGAGGAGTTTTCCCGGTGTTCAAGTCCTGTTTCCACGGCGTATTTTTCAGCTGTGTACTGCTTATTGCGGCTTTACAGCAAAGTGCTTTTTGCCTTGACATCGTGTCCGAATCAGAGTCATCTGCTGAAGAAAGACAATCTGATTCTATTTCTACAAACTTGCCTCAAAGTAACGATTCCGCAGAGATATCCGCTCTGGAAAAGATGGCTGTGACCGCCCTGAGGCGGCAGAAACTTCTTGAAGCCTCACATTCGCTTTCCATTATCCGTAAAGATGAATGGGCTGCTACTAATAAAAGTCTGGCAGATATCATTGCAGAACAGACCGGGGTGCAGACAAGAAGATACGGGGGTACGGGGAGTTTTCAGAGCGTAACAGTCAGAGGGGTGCAGGGGGATAACGTTCTGGTTCTCCTTGATGGCATTCCGCTTAATTCGGCAATGGGCGGCGCTGTTGATCTCAGTGCCATAAATCCCGACAGAATAGGAGAAATTGAGGTTTTCAAAGGAATTACGCCGGCAGAATTCGGCGGAAACTCCATCGGCGGAGTGATAAACCTTAAAAGCAGAACATCTGCAGGTCAAAACTCTTTTAACGCAAATACTGCAATCGGCGCATACGGCTACCGCAAGTTCTCCGCAGAGGCAAACCATCCTTTTTCCGACCGGTTCCAGCTCTTTGGATCTGTCAGTAGCACCTTTTCCGGCAATGACTGGCCATACCTTGACAGAAATAAGACTTATGCAAACAGCTCCGATGACCGGATCCGTACTGTGGAAAACCACGCATACAGCTCTTTTGACGCGAGGCTCCATCCGACACTCGAATTAAAAAACGGCCGCACCCTTTCATCAGGAATCGCATATTCGGTTTCCGGGGCAGAAATTCCTGCAGAGGAAGGATATGTAAACCGGACAGCAGAATTCAAACAGAAACTATTCGATTTTACCGCAAGGCTCTCAGGTGACAAACTGCAACAGAATCACGGTTTCCTGCTTACTCCTGAAATCGCTTTCCTGCAGTGGGATAACAATACTTTCTGGACAAGTCAGGATGAGAGTATGGGACCTGATATGGGCGACATATCAACGATGAATAATGCATGGATCGATATCGGATCGGTTTTTAAGACATTCCATTTATCATGCATCGCAGACCTTTTCTTTTCAGAATTCCTGATGGGCCGGGTCTCTCTTCAGGGAAGGCACTCAGAGATCGAAACCGAAACAAAATCCTCAGGATATCCCGTAAGTGACTGGCCGGGAAACTCTCAGGAAATCTCACTTTCCGGTGACATCGATGGTCTGATTCCGGCAGGGCCGGGAAGTTTTGGAATCACTGCCGGAGGTACGGTCAAGGGTGTCAGAAGTGCTACCGATGGCGGCGTCAATGAAAGGCTGAAAATTACAGTGAAACCTTCTCTTGACATAGAATATCCATGGGCTGCTCACGCCGGGATTCAATGGCGGATAGAAAATGTTTTTAACCTGTTTGTAAATGCGGCCCGTTACAGCAATGTCCCCGGGCTCAGGGAAAAGTTCGGACTCAATGGAACCGTGCTTCCAAGCCCCGGCCTTAAAGAGGAAACCGGAACAACTATAGAGGGCGGGGCCCGTCTGCTTAAAAGTAAAACCTGGGTTGAAGCAGTGGTTTTCAGAACAGAAACACAAAACGGGGTAGTGATGAGCTCTGATGGAAGGATGGCCAAAGCCGGCAACTTTGCTTCTACACTTACTACCGGCCTTGAAACCTCTTTGCGTGTCCGCCCTCTCAGCTTTATTGAAACCGAGGTCAGGGCAACTCTGCAGAAAGCAGAAAACCGTTCTCATTATAACGGATACTACGGAAATAGGCTGCCCAATGAACCCGATTTATCGGTGCTTGCCAGAATCTCCTTCGGGCCATTCAAGGGGATAGAACCGGAATACTGGCTGGATTATAAATCACCTTTTTTCAGGGATCCCGGCAACGTTAGCAGAGTCCCGGATGACCCGGACAAGCCCGGGATGCTGTTTCATAATGCCCGTATAATCTGGAAAACAGGCAGAAATTTTGACCTGGGATTATCAATACGCAATTTCAGCCGGATTTCCCTGCGTAGTGAGGAGATGATCCGCTCTTATGAGAGCGGGTATTCCTGGATTCTCTATCCGTCAAACGAGTGGCTGATAACAGCAGGGTATAGCTTTTAGATGGGGTGGGAATGGATTGATAAAAGGAATTCTATTAAAGAAACCGGTAAGTCCGGAGTGCGTCCATGCGCTTAATTAAGACACGGCCGGAATTAAACGCAAAGTTAGCAGAGGACGCTGAGGAAAGACGCAGAGATGAAAAGAATTAAGATACGGCCGGAATTTAAACGCAAAGTGCGCAGAGAGCGCAGAGGAAAGACGCAGAGATGAAAAGAGTTGAGACGTGTATGTCATCAAAATTGATCGCAGTATATACCAGTTCAATCACCGCAATCATGATTTTATTTACTGGTTGTTTTTTAATGAATCCAGACGATACCGACCGGGCAGATGAATCAGTAAAACTTTTCATAGTAGAGTCCGATTATCATTCGGGAGCTCTTGAAAGAATGTCAATTGAACAAAAAGAACTAAATTCATCTGCAATTCCGGTCTATAATGATGCTGTGATCAAATTTTATGATGGCTGCCTGTATGTTTTAGAACGATTCGGTGCCGACAATTTTATGAAAATCGACTTTTCAAAAACCGGAAAATCAGCCATAGCCTATCAAAATCACCTTGGAAATAACTTTAACCCCCAGGATATTGCATTCCTCAGTTCACAAAAAGCCTATATCTCAAATCAGGACAAGCCCCTGATTACCATCTTCAATCCCTCAACCGGTGACACAATCTCAAGCATCGATATCTCTGACTACACCTTCCTTCCGGCCAGAAACACAACTCCCTATGCAGGCGAGATGGAGCTTGACGGCAGAGATCTTTATGTGATGCTGCAGCGTCGTGACGGTTATGAACCCGGAGCTTCCACTCTTATTCTTAAAATTGATACCAGCAAAGATCTGATTGTTGACACTATTGCCATGAAGTATAAAAACGGCTTCTCGATGGAGCTGCATGACGGGGCTCTCTACGTTTCAAATCCGGGTGATCTTAAGCTCGGGGACGGAGCGGTGGAAAAGGTAAATTTGACAGATAAAACTGTGAGTACTGTATTGAGAGATGATGTTCTGGGGGGTAATCCAAATCAGATTGTGCATAAAGAAGGAAGTCGTTTCTATATCACATCTTATGTCGAATATCCTGATGTTAAGGTGCTGGAGATCGATGTATCCTCAAAGAAGGTAATTAAGGATCTTCCCGGGGTAAAAAATGCCTATGGAGGAATCTGTTACGATGATGTAGACGGAAAACTGTACGTTGCGGAAAGGGACCCTGAAGAAGCTGGCGTCAGGATATATAAAAACAATCTCCAGGAAGGTACGACAGTAAAAACATCTCTTCCACCCAACGGACTGGTTGTGGGAAGGTGAAAATAAGTTGCAAGTTAAGAAGTTGTTAGTTAAGAAGTTAAGAAAGAAGAGAAACAGGTAGAGCTCGTATTCTGAGCGCCCGGTCGAAGGACAAAAGTATTTTTAAAGGAATTCTTCAATCTGTTCTTATGATCAATAGCTGTTTTTGATGCGCTAAGAGTGTAAGGTAATAAAAGGCATGATAAAGATTCTTGCAGTAATTCTGTATACAATATGTCTCTTCGGATGCACGGAACAGAGAACTGGAAATCCCAAAACCCCCGCCCGTATCATCTCTTTAGCCCCCAGCATAACAGAGACTCTCTTTGCCCTGGGGCTCGGTGAAAGACTTGTCGGAGTGACAAGTAACTGTGATTATCCTCCAGAGGCACGGAAAATCGAAAAAATCGGCGGATACGACAATGCCAACCTCGAGAGAATAGTGGTCCTCAAGCCTGATCTGGTGTTTGTCTCCCGTGAACATGAGAGACAGCACGCAATACTGGAACGTTTCAGGATTCCTGTTGTGGTAATTGATAATTTCAGATATGCGTCAGTGTGCAGCTCTTTTTCTCAGATAGGACGAATCTGCGGTGCAGAAAACGCGGCTGACAGCCTTCTTAAACTCTTTAGAAGTAAACTGCCGGCTACAGACATAGCCGGGACACAGGGCCCGGAAGTGCTTGTCTGTGTGGGCCGCGACTCTCCGGGTTCCGGGCAGATAAAGAGTCTCTTTGCTGCAGGGCTCTCAACTTTTCACAGCGACCTGATCATCGCCGCAGGAGGCAGGAACGTTCTCAGAGACTCACTTCAGTTCTATTCCAGACTTTCCAGAGAGGGACTGATCTCACTCTCGCCTGATATTATTATAGATCTGGCTCCGGCAATGAGTGATTACAACTGCAGCCTTCTTGTCAATGACTGGAAAGAATTGACTCGTGTTCCCGCTGTCAGCAGTAAACAGGCTTTCTGCATATCCGAAGCGTATGCGACACTCCCGGGACCGCGTCTCCTTCTGCTTCTGGATGACTTCAAACGAATCATCTCCGCCTGGAACGGGAGTAAAGCAGAATGAACAAGGCATCATCTATAATTCAGATAGAGAATCTTCATGCCGCCTATGGCCGCAGTGAGGCTCTTGCTGGTATTACATTGAAAATCGGGAAGAACCAGCGCTGGGCAATTGTCGGACCCAATGGCGCCGGTAAATCAACCCTCATTAAAATCATGGCCGGCCTCTTAAAACCGTCATCGGGATCTGTTTTATTGAACGGATGCGATATCAGGCAGTATTCCTCACGTAAACGTGCGCATGTGATCTCATACATGCCTCAGAAACCAGATGGATTGATTCCCTACACAGTCTATGATTTTGTAATGCTGGGCCGGTACTCCCTGATGGGCCTCATGGGGGTGCCGTCAAAAGAGGATCGGGAGGTTGTAGCCGAGGCAATCGAAATCTGTGATATTCATCATCTGGAAAACCGGATCATGAGCACACTCTCCGGTGGAGAACTCCAGAGGGCGCTTCTGGCCGGAGCCGTTGCCCAGTCCGCACCGGTTCTTCTCCTTGATGAACCCACGACATTTCTTGACCCGGCTCATGAACGTCTCTTTTTTGATGCACTCTGCCGCCTCGATGTTAAGCGTGAACTTACAACAGTGATGATCACACATGACATTAACAGCGCGCTTTATCAGTGCTCCCATATTGCCGCACTCAAAGATGGACAACTGCTTTACGGGGGATCAACCGGGGAATTCAAAAAAGGCTGCCCTGAGCTTCTTGAACAGATATTCGGTACCCGTTTCATGCAGTTTAACTGCAGTGAACTCTCTGCCGAAGCTTACGGATCATGGGGGATGAAATGTCTTCAGTAAAACGTCCCCTTGTCGTCCTCATATCTCTTGCGGCGCTTACATCTGCCGCCCTTCTAATCTGTCCCATGATCGGCATTACCCTCATTACACCTCAGAAACTTCTTACTGATGAGAACCTGGGATTTGTGTTCTGGTCAATCAGAGTTCCAAGGGTACTGGTAGCGCTCTTTGCCGGAGGCGGACTGGCTGTTACGGGTATTGTTTATCAGGCCCTCTTCCGGAATCCTCTTGCCGACCCCTATACTCTTGGTATCTCAAGCGGCGCCTCACTGGGGGCTGCTCTGTGTATAATTGCCGGCGTGGGGGGATCGGTGGCAGGAATGTCGATTGTGTCATTGTGTGCTTTTGCCGGCGCCCTTGGCTCTATTGTAATTATCTACTGCCTTGCATTTACACGCGAGTCCAACTCAAGCACACTGCTTCTGGCCGGTGTCATTGTGGCCACTATCTGCTCAGGATTCATAATGTTTCTGCACACTGTGGGAGGCGTGCACAAATCATTTCAGATTATCCAATGGGTCATAGGAAGTGTTGACGGCGCCTCATATTCTCTTCTGGTCTGCATGCTTGTCCCCTTGATACTGTTTTTTGCTGTGGCAGGGGTTCTGATGCCGCAGCTCGATCAATTTCTGGCCGGCGACAGCATAGCCCACTCCCGCGGTGTCAATGTGAAGACTGGCAGGATTGTCTTTATCACCATAACAGCTCTGGCCGTAGGGGGAATCGTGGCAGTCTGCGGGCCTATCGGTTTTATCAGTATCATTGCTCCGCATGCATGCCGGATGCTGATTCCGGGAGTTAGGCACAGGCTTCTGGCTCTCTGTTCGTTTCTTCTGGGCGGAACGTTTCTTATTGTCGCCGATACAGTTGCACGTACAATTGCTCCACCATCAGAAATACCTGTTGGAATAGTCACCGCGCTTCTGGGCGGACCGTTTTTCCTGTTGCTTTTGTTTCGAAAGAAAAGCAGACTGTTGATGTAGGAGAGGAAACACCATAGCATCCCCTTAATATGGGGGCGGGAAATGGTGAGTATAAAAAAATGAATGACTGTAAGGAATAAGTCATGAAAAAGGGATATCTGGAGGTTTACACCGGAAATGGCAAGGGAAAGACAACCGCTGCCATTGGACTTGCAATCAGGGCTGCCGGAGCAGGCCTGCATGTTCTCTTTGCTCAATTTGTAAAGGGAATGAAATACAGTGAGATAAGAGCACTGGAAAGGTTCTCTGATCTTGTCACTGTGCGCCAGTATGGTCGCGGGTGCTTTATTGAAAGGCAGGCAGAGAAAGAGGATGTCGATGCGGCGGTGTCGGGGCTGAAGGACGTTCGGGAGTGCATAAGAAGCGGCATTTACGATCTTATAATTCTGGATGAGGCAAGTATCGCCGTTTTTTACTCACTGTTTACTGTTGATGAACTGATCGGGGTGATAAGGGAGAGAAAACCGGAGTGTGAAGTCGTTGTCACAGGACGCTGTGCACCACAGAAACTGATTGATGAGGCTGATCTTGTTACTGAGATGCGAGAAATTAAACACTATTACACAAACGGTGTAAAAGCAAGAATTGGAATAGAGCGATGAGAGACGGAAAAAAGAGGAATAAATATCCATTTTTATTAGGGACTACAAGCTACATAATACCCGATGACATAGTACCGAACGTCAAGATGCTTGCGCCTCTTGTTGACGATATCGAATTAGTGCTCTTTGAGTCATCCTCATTTTCCAATATACCCTCAGAGGATAACATAAATAAACTTTGTGCTCTGGCCGATGATAACGGGTGCGGTTACACTGTTCATCTGCCGATCGATAGAAAAGCGGGTGATCCGGATAAAAAAGTTCGGGAGGAATTCCGGGATGAAGCCTGCAGGATAATAGATCTCACACGCCGGCTTTCTCCCCGGGCCTGGGTGCTTCATCTTGAAGGCATTGAAAAGGGCTCCGGAATAGCGGATGTATCAAACTGGCAGGATTGGTGTAAAGAAACTGTTTCGGAACTTGTCAGCAGAACAGAAAATTCTCAACTCATCGCAATTGAAAATCTTTCATACCCTGCTGAATGGAATATTCCGCTTGTAAGCAGTTTCAATACATCCTATTGTCTTGATATAGGGCATCTATGGCTCCAGCCGGATGTTTCATGGGAAAGTCTTTGCACTGCTCTTTTACCCGGCACTTCTGTGGTGCATATACATGGCGTGCATAAGAAGAAAGATCATCTTTCTCTGGCCGCTGGTGATCGGGAGCAGCTTATATCTTTATTAATGTTGCTTAAAGAGGCCGCGTACAGAGGAGTGCTGACAGTGGAAATATTCAGCGAAAAAGATTTTAATGAATCGATGAAGGTTATTGACAGACTATGGGAAATCTTACTTTAGTTACCGGGGGTGTAAGGTCCGGTAAAAGTTCGTGGACATTGAAGCAGGCCGGGCTTTCATCTGCTGCACACAAGATCTTTATAGCTACAGCAGAGCCATTTGATGATGAGATGCGTGTGCGTATTTCCGATCATCAGACAGAGCGGGGAGCGGAATGGGAAACAGTTGAAGCACCCCTTGAGCTCCCCGGCGCAGTCAGGGCATTGGGGAAGGATTCTACAGCGATCATTGACTGCTGCACGGTGTGGCTTGGTAACATCTGGCACAGAACTTCCGGAGATGAGCAGAAAATGATGGATGCGGTGGATGACCTTCTTACTGCATTGAGGGAATTTAAAGAGAGGTCCGGGGGAACTCTTTACATGGTTACAAATGAGGTTGGATGGGGGATAGTGCCTCCCGAGCCTGATACACGCCGCTACAGGGATGTAATAGGTAAACTGAATCAGCTTGTCGCCTCTGAAGCGGATGAAGTGTATATGTGTGTGGCTGGTATAGCCGTTTCGATAAAAAAATCTCAGTCCGGGAGCATTTAAATGAAATATTCTGATATGGTGATTAGATCTGTTGAAAACCCGTCTCTGCTTAAAGATGTCAGAGAACGTCTTGACAATCTTACAAAACCCCTGGGGAGCCTGGGACGTCTTGAGGAATTGACAGAAACATTCTGCCTTGCCAGAGGCACGCCCGACGCCAGAATTAAACGTAAAGAGTTGTTTGTTTTTGCGGGTGATCACGGCATTACCGAAGAAAGAGTTGCTCCATACCCCAGGGAAGTAACTGTACAGATGGTCAATAACATGCTTTCAGGCGGAGCCGCTGTAACTGTCATGTGTAAAAATGCGGGAATCGATTATCGTATAGTTGATATGGGTGTGGAGGGCTTCTTTGATCCTCATCCTCTGCTCATTTCACATTCAAGTGGAAAAGGGACTGCAAATTTCCGGCGGGGTGCCGCAATGACTGCGGAGGAATGCGGGCGGGCCCTGGAGGCCGGTTTTGAACTTGGATATGGAACCGCTGCCGATATCTGCGCAGTTGGCGAAATGGGAATCGGCAATACATCGTCTGCCTCAGCACTCTATTCCTTGCTTCTTGACATTGATCCCCGGACAACTGTTGGAAGGGGAACCGGGGCCTCTGATGAGCTCCTGGAAGAAAAACGCAGAATCATCGCCGAGAGTGTAATGTTCCACAGATCACAGTGGGACAAGACACCATTTGATGCGCTGAAGAGGGTAGGGGGATTTGAAATCGCCGGGATGGCTGGATTTATTACAGGGTGCGCGGCTAAGGGGGTTCCTGTAGTTGTTGACGGATTCATATCCACGGCTTCTGCACTTTGTGCCAGACGAATGAGGCCGGAAGTCGCCGGATATCTGATTTTCGGCCATGCCTCTGATGAAAAGTATCATAAGTCAGCGCTATCGGAAATGAATGCCAGGCCTGTTTTAGATCTGAGCATGAGACTTGGAGAAGGAACCGGTGCGGTATTGGCGATAAATATTATCGAACAGGCACTCAACTGCTATCATCAGATGGCAACATTTACATCCGCAGGAGTGTCAAACCGTGCCGTTTAAAGGGCTTGCCGGCGCGCTCAGAACTCTGACAATAATTCCTGCATTCGGAGCCGAGCCGCAGAAACGATATCTGATTCTGCCCTGGTTTGCTGTTGTCGGGGGAGTAATCGGAGCTCTGCTTGCGGGATGTGCCGAAGTGATGCGTTTTTTTCCTCCTGCCATGGCACCACTTGCAGGATTACTGATTGCATCTGTTAATTATATCTTAACAGGTGCACTTCATCTTGATGGATTTGCTGATACCGCGGATGCTTTCGGTATAAAACATTCGCGAGAAAAAACCCTTGAGATCCTCCGTGATACACATATTGGAAGTTTTGGCGCCGGTGCAATTGTAATAATCATAATATGGCGTATTATAGTCAGTGGTGAGTTAAGTAAAGAGGCTCTATTCTGGATAGCTGTCGCTCCGGTATTTTCACGTCTCCTTCTGGGCCTCTTGTTCTCCTTTTTACCCTATTCCAGGGGCAACGACGGAAAAGCCTCAGGTCTTAAGGGGACTCCGTTGATAATTTCTCTTCTTTTTATCCAGTTGGCGGCTTTTATTGCATTTACCTGGTACTATTCAGGTTTTCACAGGATGATACTTCCTTTTGTATGCGGAATTTTGCTATCATCAATTCCGGTAATTCTGTCTTTACGCCGGATAGGCGGAATTACAGGGGATATTGCAGGTGCCGCAACTGAGCTTTTTGAATGTGCATTTCTTACAGGGGCCCTGGCCCTGGCAGTGTGAAGAATAAAGAATATGAGTGGGAGGAGAACAAACTAACCACAGTGCACAACCGTCGCGGGACGTCATGCCGTTGAAAAACGGCATCCATCAGAGAACTGTTGACGTAGGGTAAGATGGATTCCGGCCTTCGCCGGAATGACGGAACGATTCGTTATATACGTAAGCTACTTTTTAGCACAACCGTCACGGATCTGACTATCGTTCTCAGAACTCAAACTCATCCTCGTACTTGAAAGCCAGCATGTAAACTTCAGGGACGCTTTGCACTGCCCAGACAAGGCGCGCGGCTTTTTCGTTTCCGCTTGAGTCCTGAATAAAATGAATAGATTCCTGATTCGGGATCTCCTGGCCGAAATACGTTCCCGAGATACCACCTTCACTGAGATCACGCAAATATATGGGGTTTACGGATGTTTTGTTTCCATCACTGGATGATATTTTAATGAGGAACTTGCCATTACAGGGCTGCCTCTGGAATTTTCTTTTTTCCTGCATGGTGAGTCCTTTCTGTTACCTGACTTATGCACCCGGGAGGGGGTAAGTGCAATTCGCCCTGACCCCGTGTGTATAAATCAGGAATGAAACATACTCTAAGGTGTGTTCACCAATATATTTGGTCTGCAAAATCTTGCAGCAGGTTCATTTATGTACAGTTTCCGAACTCCAGCCAGCGCACTTCATCCTTTCCCGGATGTATAAGTCAGGTATTATTAACAAATATAGAATTCGAGAGATTAGCTGTTCGGTACTTTTTACCCGGAGGTACCCTAAATAACCTGTCTGGTGATTTCCCTGAGTAAATACTTTTCAATTGCCTTTCCTACGCCATCATCATCATTTGTGTCGGTTATCCACTTCGATGCCGATTTCAGTTCTTCTGTGGCGTTACCCATTGCGATTGTGTTGCCTGCCATCTTAAATACCGGCAGATCATTGGTGTCATCACCAAATGCGAATGTATCCTCCCAGCAGATATTTTCCATTCTCAAAATCACATCACAGGCCGACACTTTCGTACAACCTTTTTTTGAGATCTGCAGGAGCGTTCCCTTATCGGTGATTACTTTTGTGAAATCATCCGTTACTATCCTGTTGATCTGAGCTTCGTTTATTCCATCTGCCCTGAAAGCCAGTATCTTGCAGGCATCATTAGCCCTGTACTCTGAAAAAGGAAAAATTCGCCCCTCAAACCAGGATTCGTCTTTCCCATCTGTATAAAAAGCATCATCTGCTTCAATCATCGGAAAATACCCGGCCTCCGACATCTCTCTGCAAATGTTTTTTACATCTTCTGACCTGATTTCATCTCTGTAAATAAGCTGCCCGTCCTTTATGATCCAGGCTCCGTTGCATAATACTAAATAGGAAGGTTTGAAACTGCAGGGGAGCCTGCTTATCACAGTACGAAGCGGTCTGGCAGTTGCAATTATTGTAATATGATTCTGTTCATGGCACAGGTTAAGCCTGGAAATATTGTAATCCGAGATCTTTTTATTGCTGTTAAAAAGTGTCCCGTCAAGATCGATTATCAGTGCTTTTCGTTCTGCCATATGTTCACTTTCATTGAATTTTTAAGCAGCCAATATATAAAGATTTTTCCGGGGATCAAACCTTTTTTTAGAATTGATTCTCTCAGGGGAGGACCCGAACTTGACGAAATATCCATGGACATTTATAATACATCCTTTAAATATCTCCCCGTAACAGATTTTTGTGCCATCATCATTTCTTCTGGTGTCCCCTCAAAAAGAACCTCTCCGCCATTTTTGCCTCCTTCAGGACCCATATCGATTATCCAGTCTGCATAACGAATAATATTAAGGTTGTGCTCAATTATAATCACCGTGTTGTTTTTGTCAGTAAGTGATTTTATAATTCCGTACAGGCGCTCAATGTCTGATAAATGTAAACCGGTTGTAGGCTCATCCATGATGTAAATGTTACCACTTTTATGCAGCTCTGATGCCAGCTTGAGACGCTGCGACTCACCACCTGATAAAGAACTCAGTGTCTGCCCGATTTTCAAATACCCCAGGCCGACTTCTGAGAGCACTTTCAGACGCTTGTTTATTTCTTTATGGGGAAATACTCCAATTGCGCCATCAACTGTCATCTCAAGAGCATCTGCAATAGAAAAACCTTTGTACTTTAGATCTAAAACGCTCTGCTGAAAGCGGGTCCCGCCGCACTCATCGCACACCGTCTTTACAGCATCAAGGAAATGGAGCTCAAGGGAAACAAATCCCTGCCCATTGCATTTTGGACAGGCTCCTTTTGAATTGAAACTGAAAAGTGACGCGTTTTCACCTGTTTGCGATGAGAATTCTTTCCTTATTAAATCAAAAATACCTATATAGGTCGCAGGGTTGCCCCGTGATGATCTCCCGATAGGGGACTGGTCAATCACAATCGCTTCAGGATGTTCGGGCACAAAGCAATGATTTATCAGCGTACTTTTTCCGCTTCCTGCCACACCGGTTATACAGGTCAGGACTCCACGCGGAATTCTGGTATGTATATTTTTTAGGTTGTGCACGTTAAGACCCGTTACAGGAATAAAATCGAGAGGCTTTTTGCGCTCATATTTTACAGGAGGCATACGGTAGAGGTATCTTGATGTGGTTCCATCGGAACTTTTGAGCCCTTCGATGGGACCGGAGTAAACAAGCGAGCCTCCGTCCTTGCCTGCTCCAGGTCCGATATCTACTATCCATTCAGCTTCCCTGATAACATCCGGATCATGCTCAACTACAAAAACACTGTTTCCAGTATTCAGAAGCTTTTTCATTATGGCAAGCATCCTGCCTGTGTCGCGCGGGTGAAGCCCGATTGTGGGCTCATCCATGATATACATCAGATCCGTAAGAGTGCAGTCAAGCTGACGAGCCATCTTTACACGCTGCGATTCTCCGCCGGAGAGAGTGGATACCGGACGGTCCAGAGAGAGATACCCGACTCCTATGTCAACAAGGTGCTCAAGAATGTTCTCTGCCTTTCTTTTAACCGCATGTGCCTGCGGATTTTCTATTTCCCTGAGGAAACTCAATGTATCTGTAAGTTCCATTTCGCAGAGATCGCCTATCGATACTCCGTTTATCTTTACACCCAGAGCCTGTTCATTAATACGCGTCCCACGGCAGAAATCACAGCTTTTATAGAGGAAATACTTTTTATACGCATTTTTCTCGCCGTCAGGAAGTTCATCTTCGGCTCTCTCGATTGTAATCCTCTCCAGCCTTCGTGCAATACCTTCAAAGTTTTTCATGTATGTACCGGCACCATGTTTTTTCTCGACCGGTACAGGTTCAGTATAAAGAAGCTTATTGAGCTCCTCTTCAGAAAAGTCCTTAAGCGGCTTGTCAACATCAAAAAGATCCATCGACAACAGCTCTCTCCACAGAAATCCACCGACTTTGCATTCAGGGTGAACAATTGCACCTTCCCGAAGCGATTTCTCTTTATCAAGCAGCAGATTCAAATCTACTTTTACCAGTTTGCCCAGCCCCTGACAATGCTGACACATTCCGTCTGGATGATTAAAGGAGAAGAAAAAAGATGGGCCGATAAAGGGCTGCCCGAAACGGGAATAAAGCAGACGAAGATATGTGTTTACTTCTGTGGCTGTTCCAACTGTGCTCCTAAGATTACTCCCCATGCGTTTCTGGTCTATAATAATTGCTGTTGACAGGTTCTGTATCTCCTCGACATCAGGACGGGAGAGCTTGGGAAGCCTGGCCCGGGCAAATGTGGAAAAAGTTTCAATTAACTGGCGCTCTGCTTCAGTATAGATCGTATCAAAAAGCAGTGATGATTTTCCGGAACCTGAGACGCCGGTAAAGACAACCAGTTTGTGTTTGGGTATGTCAATGGAAAGATTCTTAAGGTTATGGGTCTTTGCTTCTCTGATAATGATCTTTTCATTGTTCATTGAAATTTCTCCTTTATTCAGACTTATTTGCCTTTACGCCCTCAGGTGTTCAATCAATATCTTTATGCCTATTCCAATCAAAACGAGCCCACCGATAATCTCCACCTTTCGTCCGAATATGTCACCGATTCTCTTCCCGAAGAAAACACCGCCCAGAGAGATGATGAATGTAATTACCCCGATTATTAAAGCAGGTTTGAGGATAGCGGTATCAAGAAAAGAGATCGTTACCCCTACAGCTGCAGCATCGATACTGGTCGCAACTGCAAGTGCAAGAAGGATTGAATAGCAGAATGGATCGGTTTTCTTGACCTTTTCCTCACATTCCTCTTCTGTGCAGGCTTCATGGAGCATTTTGCCACCGATCGCCAGAAGAAGAAAAAAAGCTACCCAGTGGTCAAATGCTTTTATGTATTCAGCCGCAAAAATGCCGATGCTCCATCCGGCAACAGGCATTAATGCCTGGAAAAGACCAAAGCAGAACGCCATCCTCAGCGCATGCCTGATCTGCATCTTCACCATTCCGATCCCGCTGCTTATTGAAACCGCGAATGCATCCATAGCCAGCGCTAAAGCCAAAAGAATTGTAGTTGTAATAGACATATCAATCGTTGATTCATTTCTCCGGAGAATTGCAGAAACCTGTCTCTTTTTGGAACTGATTCAGAATAATAAATAATGTTCTTTAAATATCAAAATGCATTGAGCTTAGTCAGAAATCTGGAATATAGGTTTGTAGAGATATAGATTTCCCAGTCAAAACTTGTAACGATTCCGGAATATTAATTATTTTAAAAATCTTTTTACTTCTTTTTTCAACTTTCTCAGGAGGACAAATGCGGCGGTTTTTTACATCAGAAAGTGTATCTCAGGGGCACCCGGACAAGGTATGCGATCAGATTTCAGACGCAGTACTCGACTCGATGCTGACCCAGGATCCTGAATCAAGAGTAGCCTGCGAGACTCTGGTAACAACAGGTCTGGTGGTTGTTGCCGGTGAAATTACAAGCAAGGCGGTTGTAGACCTTCAGGACGTAGTACGCAAAACTATTACTGAGATCGGCTATACTGACTCCTCTCTGGGTTTTGATGCCAACAGCTGCGGCGTCCTTATCTCTGTTCATCAGCAGTCTCCTGATATTTCTCAGGGTGTCACAGAAGGACAGGGACTTCATCAGGAACAGGGCGCAGGCGATCAGGGTATCATGTTCGGATACGCCTGCAATGAAACTGAAACCTGTATGCCACTGGCAATCCACTATGCTCATCGCCTGATGGAAGAGCTCACAGATGCACGTGAAAAGAAGATCATTCCCTACCTTCGTCCCGATGCCAAATCACAGGTTACGATCGAATATGATGATCTCAAGCCGGTAAGGGTTGATACTGTTGTCATTTCAACCCAGCATGCGCCTGAAGCGACTCATGAACAAATCGTCAAAGACATGATCGAAAAGATTATTAAGAAGGTTATCCCGGCAAACATGCTTGACGATAAAACAGTTTATCATATCAATCCCACAGGCCGTTTTGTAGTTGGCGGACCTCACGGGGATTCCGGTGTGACCGGCCGCAAAATAATCGTTGATACATACGGCGGATACGGTGCCCATGGTGGTGGTGCTTTCTCCGGAAAGGATCCCTCCAAGGTCGACAGAAGCGCGGCATACGCAGCACGCTGGGTAGCAAAGAATGTTGTTGCTGCCGGGCTTGCCACCCATTGCGAGATTCAGTTCTCATATGCAATCGGTGTCGCTAAACCGATCTCCATCCATGTAGACACATATGGAACCGGAAAACTGTCTGACCACAGAATCTGTGAAATTATCAACAAACTTTTCGATCTGCGTCCAGCAGCAATCATCAAGAGTCTTGACCTTAAAAGACCCATTTATCGCGAGACCGCACGAAACGGCCATTTCGGTCGCGAACTGCCGAACTTCGCCTGGGAAAAGACAAACATGGTGGATGCAATTCGTAAGGAAGCTGGTATTTAATTTTAAGGGACGGAGCCTGAAGTCTTGTCTCTGGTCTCATGCTGTAACAAAGGTGTTCAGCGTATCAATGCAGATACCCTTTTTCGCAAGTTGCGGAATCGGGTATTTTTTTTTAAAACAGGCTCTGTAAAAACCGGCTCGGCTTAAAAAAATCAATATGCCGGCACTCTCAGGAGTACTCAATAAAACAGGGGTAAAAATGTTTAAAATTTTAAAAAAAGAGAAACTTTCCAATCTGGTCTGGCGATTTCGTATTGATGCGCCACGGATAGCGGGAAAAAGGAAAGCCGGACAGTTTATAATGCTGCGTCCCACCGATGAAAGTGAGCGCATTCCACTTACTATTGCTAACGCAGATGCTCTGCAGGGGTGGATCGAGATCGTTTTTCAGGTCGCCGGAGAAACAACTACTGTGCTTGCAGAACTGGAAGAAGGAGAGTCGATTCTTGACCTTGCCGGACCATTGGGGAAACCGACTCACATCGAAAAATACGGTAAATGCCTTTGTATTGGCGGTGGGGTAGGTGTTGCGCCTCTCTATCCTATAATCTGTGCACTGAAAGAAGCCGGAAATGAAGTCGTTTCTATTATCGGTGCCCGCTCCAGAGATCTTGTAATCCTGGAAAATGATGTAAAGGCACATTCCGACCGGGTTTATATAACAACCGATGATGGAACGCTGGGCCGGAAGGGCTTTGTCTCAGATGTCTTCAAGGATCTGACCGGTAATGGAGAAAAGTTTGACATGGCTATTGTAATCGGGCCCGTTATCATGATGAAAGTGACAACATCGCTCACCGTAGCCGCCGGTATAAAAACTTATGCTTCTCTTAATCCCATAATGATTGATGGTACCGGGATGTGTGGCGGGTGCCGGGTGACAGTCGGGGGAGAGACAAAATTCGCCTGTGTTGACGGTCCGGAGTTTGACGCATCTGTGCTTGACTGGAACGAACTTGTAATGAGGCTCGGGAGCTACAGGACATTCGAAAACCAGGCCAGGGATAAACATGTTTGTAGAATGAAAGGGACTCAGGTATGACCGAAGAGAAAAAAGCAGGGGAAAAACGTTTTAAACGCATACCCATGCGTGAGCAGGACCCTGCCACCCGCGGCAGAAATTTTCAGGAGGTTCCTTTCGGGTACTCGGAAACAGAAGCCATAGATGAGGCAAAGCGCTGTCTTCAGTGCAAAAAACCGCTCTGTATCGAGGGTTGTCCTGTTAATGTGAAAATCCCTGAATTCATTAAACTTATCTCAGATGGCAAGTTCGCTGAGGCCGCTGTAAAAATTAAGGAAACAAATGCCCTGCCTGCAGTTTGCGGAAGAGTCTGTCCACAGGAGGAACAGTGTGAGGCCAGGTGCATTCTGAATAAAAAAGGAGACAGCGTCTCTATCGGCAACCTTGAAAGGTTTGCCGCTGACTGGGAACGCGAAAAAGGGGAAATAACATTTCCTGAACTTAAGAAGAAAAACGGCAAAAAGGTGGCTGTTGTAGGATCCGGCCCCGCTGGTTTAACCTGTGCCGGTGAGTTGGTAAAAGAAGGATTCGAGGTTACGATCTTTGAAGCACTTCATGAAGCCGGTGGTGTGCTTACCTATGGGATCCCGGAATTCAGGCTTCCAAAAAGCATCGTTAAAAAAGAGATCTGTTATCTTGAGAAACTCGGTGTCAAAATCGAAAAAAATTCCGTTATCGGGAAGACTATTCATGTCGATGAGCTGCTGAATGAGGAAGGCTTTCATGCCGTTTTTATCGGCTCAGGTGCCGGACTTCCGTCGTTTATGAAAATAAAAGGCGAAAACCTGATAGGCGTATATTCTGCAAATGAGTATCTGACCAGAAGCAATCTCATGAAAGCTTATAAAGACAATGCATCTACACCGATTCTTAAAGCTAAAAACGTGGTGACTGTTGGCGGCGGGAACGTTGCAATGGATTCAGCCAGAACAGCCCTACGACTCGGTGCAGAAAAATCGGTTATAGTTTACAGACGTGGTGAATCAGAAATGCCTGCCAGAAAAGCAGAAATCCACCACGCCAAAGAGGAGGGAATACAGTTTAATCTCCTCTGCAACCCTGTTGAAGTCCTGGGTGATGATAACGGGTTTGTAAAAGCTGTACGCTGTATCCGCATAGAACTTGGTGAACCGGATGCCTCAGGGAGGCGCAGACCTGTTCCGGTCCAGGGAAGTGAATTTGATATTCCCTGTGAAGCAGTGATCATTGCTATCGGAAACAGCCCCAATCCGCTGATCTCCATGTCTACTCCTGACATCAAAACTACCAGGAAAGGTACGATAGAGGCCAGCGAAAAAGACGGTCGCACATCTAAAAAATTCGTTTATGCCGGGGGCGATATAGTAACCGGGGCTGCTACCGTTATTCTTGCTATGGGGGCAGGTAAAACTGCTGCCAGAAGCATTATGGAAGATCTGCTTTAACCAGCAGAAATGCTGGGCGTTAACAAAAAGAGATAAACCTGAAAATCGCAGTTGGATGAGGCAAAAAATCTTAATCAACTGCGACCTTTGGGTTAAACCGAAGTGAATCCGGCCGGCTGTTTTGGTACCGGGTCAGTAGCACTGATTTTTTCTACCGAAAGCCGGTCTTCTTGTTCCCAGCTCTCCTTAGCAACGCTCTGAGTTAAACTTATCTTTAGAGAAAAAAACGGAAGCAGGTCCTTCAACGTAATTACCCCTGCCAGCTCTCCGTTTTCGGTGACTATAAGCCTTCCGGTAGAATTTTTACACATCAAATCTATCGCTTTCATCACATCTGAGGATGTTTCGATTGAGTTGGTATCATCGCATGTCTCTGCAAAGTTGGAAACAGTGTACCTTTCCCATTCCTCTTCGGGTATCTCTCTGATTTTTTCGGTACTGATACACTTCAGGATTCCGGGAAAAAGTACTGGAAATATTTCAAGGTTGTATCTGTAGATATACCCGGTTATGAACTGATGAAGAGAGATCTGCGGCGGTACAGTGACAGGATCGGACCGCATATACTGAGATACACTTTCTCCCTCCAGGCTTTTTTTGAGCGAAAAAGAATTTCCTGAGAGGTAAATTCCTTCCCTCAGGAGTGCTCCGGTCAATATCCACCATATTCCCGATGACAATAATCCTTTGTATATGATTGCAGCCCCGGCTGCAATAAGCAGAATGGCAAGAGTGTGGCCTGCAAAGAAAACAGCTTTTGATGCAGTTCTGCAGCTTTTACCAGAAATCAGAAAAACGGATTTTAAAATTGCAGATCCATCCAGGGGTGATGCCGGGAAGAGGTTGAGGCCCGCAATTATGATATTGAGAGTTGCAGCTTTATCGAGAATGAAAATCAGGGCTCCCGGCCAGTTAAGATGAAGCCCGGAGAGAAGCAACCCATAGCACAGACATGCTGTAATAACACTAGCAAGCGGGCCGGCCAATGCAGATAGTATCGATTTTTCAAC
>Ga0209723_1002496_pt1 | contig 24524 bp, 15 predicted proteins | sample BiotimSIPDNA_2_FD_185750 | JGI IMG/M metagenome (GOLD analysis project Ga0209723, IMG submission 185750) | Anaerobic biogas reactor microbial communites from Washington, USA - Biogas_R2 time_0 SIP DNA (SPAdes) (version 2) | ecosystem: Engineered > Bioreactor > Anaerobic > Unclassified | place...
GCCCCCGCCCCTGTCTCTATCCCAAAAAAAAGAGAGTAGCAATTTTATTCCCAACCTGAGACAATAGCTGAGGTTGGGAATAAAGTTGGGTATAAAACAGGTGGGCTGAATATGGATGTGAAGAAAATAGTTCTGGAAATTTGCACATATAGCGATGAACAAGAATGGTTTGAACTAAAAGTGAATTGGTTTGAGCCGCTGATATTGGGTGAGTATGTTTCTGCGATGTCCAACGCGGCGGCGTATCTTGGAAAGAAGTTCGCTTTCTTTGTCTGGGGAATCAATAACGAGACTCATGAGATAGTAGGAACGGACTTTAATCAATACCGCCATTACAAGGGTGAGCCCTATCAAAATTTTCTGGCTAGAAATCTTTCGCCGAGTTTGAACTTCTCATTCGACGAAGAAATCATCGACGGAAAGAGAGTTGTGTTACTGACCATTCCAGCGGCAACTGAAATCCCGACTTCATTCAATGGGAGCAGGTACATCAGAATCGGGTCATCGAAATGTAATTTGAAGAGCTATCCCAAAAGAGAGGTCGAGCTTTTCAGGATTCTAAGCAATCAAGTCGAAACGATTGAGACTGTGGCTGCCAAGTATCAAGACCTCACTTTTTCAAAGTTGTTCGCATACTACGGATCAAAGGGAATTGTCCTAAACGAAAGGACTTTCGTCAAAAACATGGGGCTCAAAAATGATAAAGGTGAATATAACCTTATGGCGCAGCTTCTTTCGGATAACTCGCATATTCCGCTAAGAGTGTCGATTTTCACGGGAACAACCAAAGGTTCGGACCTTTTGTCAGTTCGAGAGTTTGGAAACAATTGCATTCTTTACACTTTGGACGACTTGTTGCGTTATGGAGATGTCATCAACTTGATTCGTGCTGATGAAAAAAATCGTGTGGTGGAACGAAAGGAAATACCGCTTTTTGATAATAGTGCGTTCCGTGAGGCAATCATCAACGCAGTCCTGCACAATCAATGGGTCAACGGAAATGAACCCATGATATCTGTCTTTTTTGACAGGATTGAAATCCTATCCCGAGGCACCATCCCTCCGTCGCAGACTATGGAAGGCTTCTTTCTTGGGGAATCTGTGCCTGTAAATGTGAAACTTTCAGAGATTTTCTTGCAGCTACATATCAGTGAGAAATCTGGTCGTGGCGTTCCAAAGATCGTTGAGGTGTACGGCAGAGAGGCTTTTACCTTCCGTGAAAATTCCATAGTAGTTACAATCCCTTTTACGAAGATGCGAGAAAGCGTTGGGGACAATATCAAAGGCGAGGTTGGAGATAAAGTTGGGAATAAAGTTGGGAATAAAAAGTCGCTAAATGCTCGTAGAAGGAAAATGATAGCTGAGATGCGTAACAACCCGAATGTAACGACTGCTAAGCTTCATCAAACACTGGGAATAAGCACAACAGCCGTTGAAAACAATATATCTTTTCTAAAAGATAATGGTTACATAGAGAGAGTCGGCGCTAGAAAAAACGGTTATTGGAAGGTGTTGTAGTTTTTTTGAAAGGCGATTCAACCTCACCTCCCTGTCCCCGTCCCCGCCTCCTGCCCCTGTCCCCGTCCCCGCCTCCTGCCCCTGCCTCCTGTCCCCGCCCCTGTCCCCGCCCCCGCCTCCCCCTAGTGCATTTTTTCGCCCTTGGGTATATCCTACACTTCCTTGATGTCCTACTTTTAATGGGGTGATTATGCTTCGCTATGCCTATCTTCACGGCTTTTCTTCTGGGCCCAATGCCACCAAGGGGACTTGGCTTGCTAATTCCTTTGGAAAACGTGGGGTTACCTTGGCATTGCCAGATTTGAATTCACCCTCTTTTGCCAAGATGACGTTGACTGATATTTTGGACACCCTGGACGAAATGGATCGGCAGGCCGCCATCCACGACCGTTGGCGCTTTATTGGTTCTAGCCTTGGGGGTTATGTGGCGGCCCTTTGGTCTGCAATGCATCCTGGTCGTTGTGACCGACTTGTGTTGCTTTGTCCTGGTTTTGGGTTGCAGGATCGCTGGCACAGCTTGGTTGGACAAGTGGCCTTGGATCAGTGGAAAAAGGAAGGCAGACTTTTGCTGGCTGACGCAAATGGCGACAAAGTGCCAGTTCATTATGAGCTAGTTGAGGATATGGCCAGATATCCTAAATCTCCGGCAACAGGCTGTCCGACCCTTATTATCCACGGGACCCGTGATGATTTGGTTCCTATTGAGCAATCCAGACGCTACGTCATGGATAATCCCGACACTAGACTAATAGAGGTTGATGACGACCATTTGTTGCGAGATTCCATTGAGTTAATCGATCAAGAAGCAGCCAGATTTTTCGCCATCTGATTACTCTTTCCTAGCTCCGATACCGCCAGTTTTCAGCCCTTGGTTAGCATTGAACCTCAAAAGGTGCGCCACCAGACATGGGGTAAAGCGGCTCATTAAAACGAAAACTTTACCATGGAAGGTGATCACGGCCTGACGACGGCGATTGTAAACCGCCCTAACAATCTGCCTGGCAGCGACAGGTGCAGTCATCTGAAGCCAAGTGGGTACAGGGTCTTTAAAGTCAGTTCTGTAAGTCCCTGAATTATCAACAAGTCGAATTTCGGATTCTATGAAGCCAGGGTGAATTGTCGTTACCGTCACTCCAGCGTGGTCCAGCTCTGCCCACAACACATCTCCAAGGGCTCGAACTGCAAACTTTGACATTGCATAAGCGGCGCTTCCAGGGGTACCAATGAAGCCTGAAACGCTGCCAATCAGCACCAGGCGACCTTTGGATTTCCTTAGGTCTGGAAGTGCGGCATATATAGTTCTGAGTACGCCATAGACGTTCGTGTCAAACTGTCGCTCAATGTCTGATACCTTCAAGCGGTCAATATTGCCGGTTACTCCAAAGCCGGCGTTTGCAACTACAACATCGATTTGCCCCAGTTCGGTTCGCACTTTTTCAAATGCCGCGTTGACGCTTTCTTCGGATGTGACGTCGCACTCAACCGCCAAGGCCTTTGCACCAGTTTTTTCGATTTCCTGTTTTAGCTCTTCTAAGCGGTCAAGCCGTCTAGCAGCCAAAACAACCGTGGCACCTTGGGCTGCAAACTCCTTTGACAGCGCGGCCCCTATCCCAGAAGAAGCACCTGTTATGACAACAACTTTGCCTGTGAAACGCATTTTGCCCCCTATCATTTGGTCCCTATTTAATGGACTCAAGAACCTGACTTACGATTACCTTGGCCTCAACCTGAATTTGCTTTAGATGGTCTTCACTTACAAAGCTTTCTGCATAAATTTTGTAAAGATCCTCAGTTCCAGAAGGCCTTGCCGCAAACCAGCCTGATTCTGTAACGATTTTTAAGCCTCCGATGGGTTGGCCATTACCAGGTGCGTGCGTCAAGCGGGCAGTAATTGGCTCGCCAGCCAGCGTGCTTGCTGCCACCTTGTCTGGGGTGAGTGCGGCCAAGGCCTTTCTGGCTTGGGCATTGGCAGGTGCGTCCAGCCTTGCGTAGTAAGGGCGCCCGAACCTTAAAACCAGCTCATCATAATGAACGCCTGGATCCTTGCCTGTTACAGCCGTGATCTCAGCCGCGAGCAAAGACAGCAGGATTCCATCCTTGTCGGTGCTCCAGACCTTGGAAGAAAACCTTAAAAAAGACGCCCCAGCGCTTTCTTCGCCACCAAAGCCAAGAGTGCCAGCCGACAAACCAGGGACAAACCATTTAAATCCAACTGGAACTTCAATCAGTTTCCGGCCAAGCGCCTTGGCCACACGGTCAATCATGCTGCTTGATACCAAAGTCTTTCCAACTGCCGTTTCCCAACCCCAATTTGGGCGATGGTTAAACAAATAATCAATCGCGACAGCCAGATAGGCGTTTGGATTCATCAACCCTGCGTCCTTGGTCACAATGCCATGGCGGTCAGAATCTGGGTCGGTTCCAAAAGCGACATCAAACTGTGTTCTGTTGGAAACCAACCCAGACATGGCCCATGGTGAAGAACAGTCCATTCTGATTTTTCCATCATGGTCCAGTGGCATGAATGCAAAGGTCGGGTCCAGGGAGTCGTTTACAACATTCAGATTTAATTTGTAAACGTCTGCAATCACATCCCAGTAGTGAATCGAAGCCCCACCCAGCGGATCGACCCCTAGCTTGACTCCAGATCTAGCGATTGCATGCATGTCTAGGACGTTTACCAGGTCCAAAACATAAGGCATCAGGAAATCCCATTCCTCAACATATTCAGATTTAATGGCTTTTGAGAACTCGACTCGATTTACCCCAGCCAGTTTCTGGGCGATTAGCTGGTTCGCCCTGGCTTGGACTGGTCCAGTTACATCGGTGTCAGCTGGGCCTCCATGTGGCGGATTGTACTTGATGCCCCCATCAGCAGGTGGGTTGTGCGATGGCGTCACCAAAATCCCGTCGCACTTGATGCCTTCCAAGCCAAGGGCGATGATCGCTCTCGAAAGCGCAGGCGTTGGTACTGGGGCAAGATCCTTTTGAATTCGCACGTTTACCTGGTTTCCAACTAACACTTCAATAGCGGTCTTGATTGCTGGGTCTGTCAAGGCGTGAGTATCTCCGCCAAGGAACATCGGGCCTGTAATCCCAGCGGATTTGCGATGGTCACAAATGGCTTGAACAATCGCCGCAACGTGCGTTTCTGTAAACGAGTTGCGCAAAGAAGACCCACGATGTCCAGAGGTTCCAAAGCTGACTTGTTCTTCAGGATTCTCAACGTTTGGCTTTATTTGGTAATAGGCATCAATTAAAGCTGTTATATCAACAAGTTCAATGGGAGGTTGACCAGCTCTAGGGTGCACAGACATGTTTTTTCTCCTTAAAGTTCAGGTGGGCAATTTATCACGTATTGGATGATTTTTGGGGGCGGACAGCGATTTTAGATGACTGTTACTGTGCGCCTGCATGTGGCATTATTAAAGGGCGTTATGAAATGGAGGTTTGCGTGAAAGCTTATTTACGGTTACTTGGGCTGGTTGTGCCAGTGTTGGCACTAACGCTTTTGTGTTTGGAATCAGAGGCAAGGCAGGTGTCTGTGAGCAGTTTCATTGATGAAACGGTCATTTCAAAGACAGTTGATGCTGTAGTTGAAAAGTTTGGTGCAGAATTCAAGGAGCTAGCCAATGATGGCGTGCGTCAGGCCGCCCTTTTTTGGCGTGAGGCTGATGGTCCTGCCAATGAATTCAGTGAGTTTTGCGTGACCCAGTTTGTAGCCAAGGATGAAGAACGCCTGGCCCTGCTTGAGCGCTTTCGCAAAAACTGGGAGGCGATAGTTGGCCACCGAGTCGCGCTGACCAGGACCTTGCGCTTGGAGACCGACCTTGATGAAAAGCCTCCAATGGCGGTTGACTTGCTGTTTTCTGGTTTTGACCCCTTTGATCAGCTGTCAGAGGACATCTATCGCAGCAAGATAGCGTTTGTGGCCTTGTTGAACTTTCCTGAATCCAAAACAGCAGACGCCAAGAAAACGCGGCGAGAGTGGGCCCAAAAGAGGCTAACCCAATCTTTGCTGTTAAGGATTCCTGGTGGGGTAAATCAGGCCAGAACTGCAGCTTATGCAGCAGCTGAAGATTACAGTATCAAGTACAACATCCACACGTCAGCGTTGCGTGATTCAAATGGGGAACAACCATTTCCAGATGGACCTGCCTTGATTAGCCACTGGGGTCTTCGTGACCACATCAAAAGCCTGTATGTAGACCCTGTGAATAACCTGGATCGGCAGCGATTGATCCTGAAGGTAATGGAACGAATTTTACGCCAAGAAATTCCGGCAGTTGTGATTGATAACGGGCAGATAAAGTGGAATCCTATTACAAATAACATCGCCGCAGCTGGGCCTGATGCCATAGTTTCGGATCGTGAAGCTGACGTCAGGTATGAAAAACTGCTTTCCATCTTTAGGGCAGAGCAGGGCGCTGACCAATACTCTCCAAGGTTTCCCACCCACATATCCAGGAAATTTGATCACGAGCGTGAGATTCCAGTCAATGAGGTGCGCAGACTTTTGGTAGAGGTGGTTTCCAACCCCATTGCCAAAGACGTTGGCAAGATAATCAGCAAGCGCTTGGGTCGTTCTTTGGAGCCATTTGATATCTGGTATGACGGCTTCAAGGTGCGCAGTACCGTTGACACCGACGCGCTTGATGCAAAGCTAAAGGCGCTTTATCCCAATGCACAGGCTTTTCAAGATGGTCTACCACAGATTTTGGGGCGGCTGGGTTTTGATGCCGAGACGGCTGACTATCTGGTGGCGCACATTGTGGTGGATTCATCCAGAGGGGCTGGGCATGCCATGGGCGCTGGAATGAGGTCTGATGCAGCCCGCCTGCGTACGCGAATTGGTCCAGATGGCATGGATTATAAGGGCTACAACATAGCAATTCATGAACTTGGTCACTGTGTTGAGCAGGTATTTACCCTAAACAAGGTGGATTCAACCTTGATGATGGGGGTTCCAAACACGGCATTTACCGAGGCATTTGCCTTTTTATTCCAGGAGCGCGATTTGGACCTGTTGGGCATGCAAGCCGAAGATGCGGCCTTACAAAAGGCGCTTCGTTCAGTTGACCTTTACTGGATGACCTTTGAAATTGCAGGAGTCAGCTTGCTGGATATAGCTGTTTGGGAATGGATGTATCAAAATCCAGATGCAACAGCAGCGCAACTTCGTGAATTTACAGTGGCTAAAGCAATCGAGATCTGGAACAAGTATTTTGCACCGGTGATTGGCGTCAAGGATTCTCCGATTCTGGCGATTTACAGCCACATGATTGTGTATGGTCTTTATCTTCCTGACTATGCAATAGGCCACTTGGTTCACGCTCAGATCGAGGCCCAGATTGAGGGGCGCAACCTAGCAACCGAGATGGAACGCATGTGCGTTCAAGGCCGTTTAACCCCAGCCGAGTGGATGAAAGGGGCGGTAGGCGCACCGCTAGCGACAAAACCGCTTATCGACGCCGCCAAAGCCGGGTTGAAGCTATTAAAGAAGAAGTGGTAATCGTCAGAAGATAACCTGTCCCTGTCCCCCTAACTACAACCCCACATTGATCAGCGTGTTCGTATCAAAATCCAGCTTGGGCCATTTGCCGTCACTCTCGGACTTCTCGATCCAAGGCAAATAATCGGCTGAAGGAATACTGACCGAGACTGTACCTTCATCAAGACCTAGATTCTTTCGCAGTAAGGACAGCAAAGTAGAGTTAGCGACCACTGGTCTTGCACTTGGTCCCTCCCCCGCAAGACTGTATTCCTTGCAGGTAACGTCCACTAGGGTACCTTTTGGAGTTCTGATAATCACAGGTGCGACTTTTTGGGACCAGTAGCTGTCGTACATGTGACCTCCCGCGGACTTGGACACCAAAGCGCCAACGAAGGGAGGATTTACAGGATTTTCTTGCGTTCCTTCAGGTACTACGACATCAGCCTTGGCATAAGTGTTGACCAAGCGCATATTCTTTGCGTCCCCCACAAGACCACCAATCATGTTGTCTTTGGCATTCCCACCTGCATAGCTTAAGAACTGGGCTTTCGCCACAGCGTTAGACACGTCAACATTCTCGCCTCTTCCCACAATACCGCCTGACGCTTGCTCATGAGGGCATTGACCTATGATTGTTGCGTCAACTTCCAAGTTGGCCAGTTGTGCTTTGTCTGATGATTTGGCAAAGGCTTCTCCAACGATGCCTCCTGCATAAACCCTTCGATCACTACTTTTGACCTCTCCATACCAGTCTTTAAAAATAAAAACTGCTTTAGAAAGGACCTTACCCTTGAACAAAGAAAACTCCACAGTGACACCCTCATTCGCATAGCCGACCACACCGCCAGCTGCTGTCTTGTGGGCGTATGATGAATCTGCGGGGCCAGCTTCAACAGTGGCGTTACCACGCAGATAGGAGGCTAAACCTCCTTCCATGATGCCGATAGCTCCACCAGCGAAAAGGGCGTTACTCCTATCTGCATAACTGACATAATCAAGCTCTGCTGTCGCAAGCTTGGCGTCGGTGTTGTACGTTTTAACAGCACCGTTGAATCTAACGTCCTTAACTTCGCTATTGATCGAGTGCCCCACCACACCGCCTGCAAATACGTTACGGCATTTAAAATCGTTGTCTTGCGTGGAAGGATCAAAACCTGCTTCGAGATAAGCAGTCGTGGAATTGTCGGTTGTGACCCTTGATAGTTCGGAATCTTCAAGTATGCCCACAACGCCTCCGGCAATTACTTCGTTTTTACCTAGTGACTGTGCTGAAGAGGCGCCAGTAGCAACGATGTCATTCACAACACTATTTTGGTCAATCTTGGCGGCCAGGGCGCCGGAAACCGCGCCAGCTTTACATTTATAGTTAGTACCGATTCCACTGGTTTTAGCCAAGACTTTAGCTGGCAGTTTTATTTTTGATATTGTGACATCTGTTCCATATGCCAAAAGGCCACCAACGTAGCTGTAGACGTTGGTATTATTGCTGCTTAGTGTTACGGCGACATCGATATCTTCAAATGTGGCGCCATTTGCCACACCAAAAAGACCGCAATACACGGTGCCGGCAACGCAGCGAACCTCGCCGCTAATACGTTTACCACCTCCATAAAACTTCCCTGCAAAGGACGATTCCTCCGTCCCAATGGGGGTGTAATCGGGGATTTTTCCCAAGTCAATGTCAAGTTTGAGGATGGCATCTCTGCTGTAATCTTGGGCATAAGCCACAAAATCCTCTTTATTGGAAATGTTGATGGCACACGTACCATCTGGCATCTGTGTCTCATTACAGGGGCAGTCATCTTTTACAAACTTAAAGGGATCTGATAGGCATTCGTCTTCACAAAAGTCGTAGCCTTGGCAGGCGGCTTCCTCACAATCAGTGAAACCGTCGCCATCATTATCTATTCCATCCTTGCACTGTTTCTCGGTTGTTTCTTCATCGATCTCGCGACCAGCGCAAAACTCGTAAGTGGCGCAGCCAATGTCTTCACAATCGGTGAAACCGTCGTTGTCATTATCCTTGCCATCCTGACAATCTGCTAGGCTGCTTTCGCCCTTTTTATCAATCTTGGCCGAGCAATGGTCAAATTCAGCGCAATCGGGGTCTTCGCAATCAGTGAGGCCGTCGTTGTCGTTGTCAATGAGGTCCTGGCACTTTTCCAGCGTGTTTTCTTCCTCCACAGGTGTAATCTGACAGTGGTCAAATTCAGCACAGTCCGGGTCATCGCAGTCTGTTTTCCCGTCTTTGTCGTTATCGATACCGTCTTGGCACTTTTCTTTTGTGTTTTCTTCCTCTGTGGTCTTGCAATGGTCGAATTCCGCACAGTCTGGGTCCCCACAGTCTGTTTTTCCATCCTTGTCGTTATCGATGCCATCCTGGCATTTTTCTAGCGTGTTTTCTTCCTCTATGGGTGTAGTCTGGCAGTGGTCGAATTCAGCACAGTCTGGGTCATCGCAGTCTGTTTTTCCATCCTTGTCGTTATCGATGCCGTCCTGACACTTTTCCAGTGTGTTCTCGTCCTCTCTGTCCTGACAATAGTCAAATTCCGCACAGTCTGGGTCATCACAGTCTGTCATTCCATCTAGGTCGTTATCGTGGCCATCTTCGCACATTTCTTTTGTGTTTTCGGCTTCGACGCGCTTGCCGTCCTTACAAATGGGTACATCGCCGCATTTGACAGTGTCTTCGCAGTCAGTTAACCCATTTTCATCATTGTCAATGTTGTCACTGCAGAGTTCGATCTTGTCTTTCAAGTCTCCTGGATCTACAGGTTCATCCTTGCCATCACTGCAGGCAAGCATGAAGCAGGCGCCAATTATTAAAACCACTGACTTTTTCATTTAAACCCCCAACTTTTGTAATGCAGCCAAGGTAAACCAAGCTTATCCCGGTCGGGATTCTATGCGTTAAGGCAAAGGAAAACAATCTCGATAGCGCTAAAAAACCACATCTGACCTAATCAAGAAGGAGTTTTTGACACCTTTGCGAGCACGATTTACCAAAATCTCGGACTAAAGCTGTCCCTGCCTCCGTACCTGTCCCTGACCCTGTCCCTGCTACAGATCCTGATAATTTGCCTGTTCAGGTTTCCGATTGTTTGTTCTTTTTGGCGTTTGATCTCTTCGTTACAGTTTAAAAACATGTCCGGGGGCATCCTTCCGGGCCCAAAATCTCCCGTAGCCACCCCGACTGTCGGCAACTCCCGATAGCGCCCTCCAGGATTGCCCCCGGACCATGTTGCTGGGTGCCCTCTCGACCTGTTTTTAGCTCCAAATTCTGCAGATCAGCACAATTGCCTTCCTGAACCTGTCCCTGTCCCTGTCCCCGCCCCTGACCCCGTCCATTCACAATTGACCAATTTCGAATGGTGAAATATCCTGTGACTACCTCCTGCTTGGTCTATTGATGCCCTGGCTACTTCTGATGCTTACCATGATTCTTCTTCCTGCCAGCGTTTTTGGCTCTGAGTTGTGTGAACTTCATGGTTTTGGGCCCAGTATCCAGGAATCCGGCAACGAATTGATGAATTTTATTCAGACCGTGTATCCTGACAGCCAGGCCATCTTCTTTGCTTCATATAATCACTGGCTTGGGACCATTTTCGGCGTGTTGCTGCCGTTAATAGGGCTTGTTTCACTTGTGCTTGCCTACAAGCCCGGCAAAGGCAATTTTAAACCATGGATTGTCCTTGGCCTTACAGTCGCCTTTGGGATAGCAGCCATGCTGATTCCGGAAGACTGGTTGTTGACCAGGTTTTCACTGCCATTGGAAGGTAATTCCGGCAGAAACATCACTCAGATTTTTTCACTGTTTCATTCCGAGAAGGCCAGAACAGCATTGTTCAGATTGACACTCGCCTTTACAGGGCAAGAGGTCCTTCCTCCTGTTTTTGTATATGCCAGAATGACGACGGTGTTAATGGCGATGGCCATTCCACTGCTGGTTTTTACTGGAGTCGTCCTAGGGGCAGGCTACTTCCTGTCTTTGGTTGGTGCAGCATCCATAGTTTTTAGTAGCGGTATATTCCAGTATCTGGTTTCAGACCATCCAATTGGTGCCGCGTCCTTTGCAACGCCATTGATTTTTTTAGCCTTTCACAAGGTTTGGTCTAGTGATGGAAAAGATTGGACCGGCCGTTTTGCTGCTGTTTCTGCTCTGATTTTTCAGTGGTTTTTGTTCGATCTTCGTGTTGAAACACTGGCGCTGTGGGTTATTCCCAATCTATTGGTTTTGATTTCATGGTTGAAAGGCCAATCTCCTGAATCGTTTTGGGGATCCACATCTGCCAAGATAGTTAGCGCGTACAAAAACCTAGTCGCTCAGCCTATTGGCGCGATTATCGTCGTACTTAGCGTTGTACTTGTTGTTAGTCTTTCTGTTATAGTTGTGTATCTGCCCTTATGGTTTTTCGATAGGCCAAGAACCTTGGTCTATTTTCCCTTCATGATGGCTACCGTCTTTTGGGGAGGCTTCTTTCTTGGCTTGATTAAACTGGCTTCATGGCTTTCTATTGCTGCTATCGCGTTGATTGGATTGGGGATGTTGACTGCCTTTGTAAGGCCGTTGGCTTCCTGGGGTATTGGACTGGGATTCATCGCACTTATGTCCGCGAATTGGTACAGATATCTGGGCCACTCGGAGTACGAGTTTGTCAGGCTTGTTACACCCATGGTTCCTGTTGGGGTTTTGTTAGGCATCCAGTATCTAGGCAGGCACAAGCATTTGTGTTTGCCAGTAGCTGCTGGGTTGCTGACTTTGTCAATTATATTGACATTACACGGCCTTGCCCCTGAAGGCGCGACTTGGAAACGGAAGTTTGCGACTCCTGCCATAACCTTGGAAGATAATTCGATCGAGGCGAAGTACATAGGAAGTCTGCTTAGAGCTGACCCAGACACCTGTTTGGTGGCGCCAATAGTTTCAAATGAGATTATTGGTGACCATATTGTGCCAGCCAATAAAGCCAAGCTGGATGTGATAGTCATGCGCCAGGACATGGCCTTTCGTGTTCCTTTGGGTATTGATGCCAATAATCCGGGGGAGATCACTAAGTTGAGGCCTATGCTTGATTGTATCTGCGATAAAAGGCTCGTTTACTTGGGATTGGATTGTTTGTTAGAAGGCCTAGATTATTGCGAAAAACTTGATTGTAAGGTTATTGGTCAAACTGAGGCAGGGTTGGAATTCTTTAATGATCCAAAGAGGTTCGGAAATAGGAGGGAGGCAGACAAGAGCCTGCGGGTGTGCTGGATGGAGGGGCTGTAGCTGGGCGGCTCCAGCCCCTGTCCTCTTTCCCCTTCCCCTGCTATATTCCCCTCGATTACCAACGGGAGCTGTCCCCTGTGAAAGACACCGTCCTAGAGCTTAAAAACATTACCGATCAGCTTGTTCACGACCTGTCGGGCCTTAAATTTGGTCCGCCTGTTACCCACGTGTACCAGCCACTTGAATATGCCAGAGCTTCTTGGGATTTGTACTGCTCTAAGTATGGCCAAGGAAACAGACGCGTCATCTTGGTTGGAATGAACCCAGGTCCTTTTGGTATGGCTCAAGTTGGAGTCCCTTTTGGAGAAGTCAGTCTGGTCAGGGATTGGCTGGAAATTTCTGCCCCTATTGATAAACCGAAGAACGAGCATCCCAAGCGCCAGGTCCAGGGTTTTGAATGTAAACGATCTGAAGTTTCAGGTGCCAGATTGTGGGGTTGGGCCAAGGAAAAGTTCGGGACTCCACAGGCCTTTTTCAAGGATTTTTTTGTTGTTAACTGGTGCCCTTTGGTAATGATGGAAGAATCTGGCAGAAATCGAACTCCAGATAAGTTGCCAGTTGATGAAAGAACTCCCCTGGAACTTGTTTGCGATTACGCCTTGAAAGCCACAATTGAATTGTTTGATCCTGAATTTGCGATTGGAATCGGGGCCTTTGCCGAATCAAGGGTCCGTCATATCTTTGGAAAAACACCAAACATGACAATTGGCAGAGTCTTGCATCCAAGCCCAGCAAGTCCCTTGGCAAACAAGGATTGGCCCGGACAAATGGACCAGGCGCTAAAAAAGCTTGGTGTGTTTTAGTTTGTATTAGGAAGGTCCAAAATCAACGGCTGATTAGCAGCAGGGATTTTGGAAAGGTCCAAAAACAAGCCTAGAACAGTCCACCAGCGGCGACGATCAGGCCCGCGAAAACAACGGAAACCATCGACATAAGCTTGATGAGGATGTTCAAAGATGGACCAGTTGTGTCCTTGAAGGGGTCGCCTACGGTGTCGCCAACGACGCCTGCCTTGTGGGCCTCAGAGCCCTTGCCACCGTAGTGGCCACTTTCGATGAATTTCTTGGCGTTGTCCCATGCACCACCAGCGTTGTTCAGCATGATGGCTGTTACAAATCCGGTAGATAGACCGCCGATCAGAAGCCCCATAACGCCGGTCACGCCGAAAACAAGACCAGTGGCGATTGGGGTGACAATGGCCAACATGGCGGGAACAATCATTTCACGCTGAGCGCCACGGGTGGAGATGAGAACGCACTGAGCGTAGTCTGGCTTCTGGCTCCCGTCCATGATACCAGGCATTTCCTTGAACTGGCGGCGAACCTCCTCAACCATGGAGCCAGCAGCGCGGCCAACGGCCTTGATGGTCAAAGCGGCAAACAAGAAAACCATCATTGAGCCCAGGAAAAGGCCTGAAATTACAGCTGGATTCATCAAGCTGACATCGTAGGCCGCCATAAAGTCAGACATCTGAGCCTCAGAAATGTTGATGATTCCCTGGCTTCTGTCAGTGGCACCCTTAACAAAAGTGATGGCTCCTTTGACAAACTTTCCATCGGCGGAAGCTTCGATTCCCCTAGATATCCAGATACGGACTTCTTCGATGTAGCCGGCCAATAATGCCAACGCGGTCAAGGCTGCGGAACCAATCGCAAAACCCTTGCCGGTTGCGGCGGTGGTGTTACCCAGCGAGTCCAAAGCATCTGTACGCTGGCGCACTTCTTTGGGCAGGTTGGCCATTTGTGCGTTTCCACCGGCGTTGTCAGCAATTGGGCCAAAGGCGTCTGTAGCCAAAGTAATACCAAGGGTTGCCAGCATACCAACCGCGGCGAATCCAATGCCGTACAGGCCAAACGCAAACTTGCCTTCCTGGAAGCCTCCTGGAGCCCAGAAAGCCACCAAAATAGCCGCGATAACAGTCAAAACAGGGATGGCAGTAGACATAAACCCGACTGCGATACCATCGATGATGGTTGTTGCAGGTCCCATCTGGGCCTGTCTTGCAATGCCCTTGGTGGGAGCGTACTCGTCGCTTGTGTAGTATTCAGTCGCTTGGCCAATGATTACACCGGCAAATAGACCCGCAACCACAGAAATCCAAACGCCTTCAGGTACTATGCCCAAATAACTCATAAACCATACGGCTGGCACTATAAGTACGGAAGCCCCGAGTGTTCCAAGAAGTAAAGCACGCAGAAGGTTCTTTTGGGTGGCCTCTTCTTTTGTACGAACAAAGAAAATGCCGATAATCGACAGGATTGTTCCGATTCCAGCCACAGTCATTGGGGCCAAAACGGCGGTAAGATTCATACTTTTATCAACGAAGGGCAGGGAGGCTCCAAGAGCCGCTGTGGACAGGATTGATCCACAGTAGGATTCATAAAGGTCAGCGCCCATACCAGCGACGTCCCCAACGTTGTCACCAACGTTATCAGCGATTGTTGCAGGGTTTCTGGGGTCGTCTTCAGGGATTCCAGCCTCAACCTTTCCAACGAGGTCAGCACCCACGTCTGCAGCCTTGGTATAGATACCTCCGCCAACTCGGGCAAACAACGCCTGGGTTGAGGCGCCCATTCCGAAGGTCAACATAGTGACGGTAATTTCGACCAGCTTTTCATGTGGTGTGGTGCCTGCCTTAACCAGGGTCAAGCCCAAGAACTCCCAACCAGTCTCCATGTGGGCTGGGGTGTACACGAGATTGTCCAGGATCAGGTACCAAAGGGCGATATCCAACAACCCAAGGCCAACAACAACCAAACCCATGACTGCGCCTGAGCGGAAAGCCACTTTCAGTGCGCGGTTTAGAGAAGTTGTAGCCCCCTGAGCGGTGCGGTTAGAGGCATAAGTAGCGGTTTTCATTCCAAGATAACCGGCAAGTCCAGAAAAGAAACCGCCGGTTAAAAAGGCGATTGGTACAAACGGGTTTTGGACACCCGCGAAGGCCAAAGCAGCCAAAATGACCAACAAGACCACAAAGACGATGGTGACCACCCGATACTGACGGCCAAGGTATGCATAAGCCCCTTCCCGGACTGCCTTAGCAATCTCCTTCATTAGGTCAGTGCCTTCATCAGCTTTTTTCATCATCCGATAAAAGACAAAAGCCATTACTAGCGCGATTACTGAAGAGATCGGCGCTATCCACCAAAGTGCCTTGACTGTGGCAATATCTGCCGCCATGGCAGGTTTTGCCATGAACAGTCCCACGACCAAGCCTGCAACCATCGTTACAACGGCGTTGACCTTGTCTGCAAACCCATTCATGCTGACAACTCCTGAAAGTGCGGCGTCAGACGGGACACCTACCGGCCTTGGAGGGTAAAAGTCCGTAATTCTTTAAGCAATTTACGAGCTTTTACTAGACCCATCAAATTTACACTCCCAAAGCGGCGGAATCATCGCACAGTAAGCAAATCTTTGCAATAGTTTGAGGCATGAAAAGCTTGTAAAATCAATGAGATGAGGCGGCTTATGTCCGCTTGGCAACATGGCCAAGTACACATAAATACGGCTATCTAGTGGTTTCCAACTTTTGTAAAACCTGCCTGGCCAGTATCTCGCCCCATTGCTGTCCTGCCTCCATCGACTCCTTGGTCATCTGAGGTTGGGCTTTAATAAATTTTTGCCCCACAGGGCTTTTATAAAACTCGATAAGTCCGTCTATGTCAGCCTCTTCAAAATGTCTGGAATAGATTGGAACTATCATGTCTACCAGCTGTTCCGGCTTTGCAAGCTTTTTAAACTCAGTGATGAATTCTTTGGGCAGATCCGGCAGTTGTTCGAACTGGTCAAGCATCGCGTCCATAACCTGAACCCCAAGTTTGCTAACTCCAACTAAGTCAAGGAGTGTACGAATCTTTTGTTCTTTGTTTGCATCAGCTTTTGCCTTAGATGCCGCATTTGCTTGGGCGGCAGCATTTACAGCAAATAACATGGTGATGGCGATTGCACCTAGTTTCAGCGTTTTTGACATTCTATTTCCTCCCATTCAATCAACTTCTTCCCACTCTACATCGATGACTACGTCCTCTGGCGCAGGTCGTTCATGATGTTGGATTTTTTGGATTTTTCTGCCAATAAACCAGTAGTAGAGCAAGTCTCTGGTCCAGGGTATCAACAATAACAGAGCCACAATGTCAGACAAAAAACCTGGGATCAGCAGCAAAAGACCAGCCATCCAAATAGCGGTGGTAGCAAGCAGTTGCTTGCCTGGTTGTACTCCAAATGCCCAAATATCTCGGGCTCTTCCAAATGAACCGCGTTTTGGTATGGTCATGAGCGAAGTGCCTGCAATCGCAGAGACTACCAAGGCCAGGAATACAGGCAGAAACCCAAATGATATTGAAGCTCTATAAAGCACGTGCAGTTCTGCAATTGGCCATAAAATCAGGAGTATGATGTATAAACACCCCATCGCATTCCCCGACAAAAGCGATTGATGATAATTGATTTAAATGAGAATGACACCGGAAATGGTCGATCTTGTGGAAAGAATGGTAGGATTAGAGGTCTCTGTCGCTAAGGAGCTGCTAGGTGTCCACATTGTCTAAGGATTCGATAGAAGTTACAGTACAAGCCCCTGGGATTGCGGTTGGGGTTGTGTTGATCGACGGATGTGTCAACTCTCAGTCGCCAAAGGAACTGCTGGCAGAAATTGAAAAGGCGGTTAAAGGGATTTCTTTGCAGGACCCAGAAGGCGAAGCTAGGCGGGTTGCGGTGCGAAACATGCTTAGACACGGGCGTTATAAGCCGACTGGTAGAGGTAAGCCTGCCTCGGAGTACCTAGTTCGTGCGGCTAGCGAAGGGAATTTTCCACAAATCAACGTTCTTGCAGATATAAACAATTTGGTGTCATTGGTTTCAAAATTTCCTATTTCCATCATTGACTTAGAGTTGGCTGCCGCAAATACTTATCAGGTTCGTTTTGGTGTGGAAGGGGAATCCTATGTCTTTAATCCATCGGGTCAGGAAATGGAGCTTCAGGATTTGTTGCTAGTAGCGTCGCTTGATAGACCTCTTGCCAATCCAGTCAAAGACTGTCAGGCCACAAAAACTAGTGACAAGACCACGAGGGCTTTGGGCTTTTTGTATGGGCCCAGTTCTTTGGCCTCGGAATTGCAAGTGGCGACGCGCTGGATGGCTGATTTAATAGCTGAATTTACTGGGGCGAATGTCTCCCACTGGATGCAGATAAATCCCTGATTTATCAAGCATTGTGTTTTAGCTTTGGCCAAGGGGGTGGCCTTTGAAGACTGACTTTTGGGCACTGACCGACATAGGCAAAGTCAGACCAAACAATGAAGATTGTTTCACAGTTTGCGCCGAATTAGGGCTCTTTATCGTCGCTGATGGCATGGGAGGGCACCATGGAGGGGCGGTTGCAAGTGAATTTGCCTGTAATGGTGTAGCCAACTATATCTGGGAACGCAAAGCGCTACTAGACGATCTTGTGGCCGAGCCTACCCCCTTGGCTCGACGCAAAGTTTTGCGTTTGTTGAACGAGGCGATTCGCTTTGCAAATGACCAGATTGCCGAACGTGCGGAATTTGAGCCCAAGTTAGAAGGGATGGGCACGACGGTCGTGGTGGCCTTAACAGCTGGGGATCGGCTGTTTTTGGCTCATATAGGTGACAGTCGAGCCTATTTGATTCGAAATCACGATGTGTTGACCTTAACTGAGGACCACTCGTTGGTTTTTGAATTGATTCGTCAGGGGCGATTGACTAGGCAGGCTGCCGCACGTTTCCCAATGAAAAACGTTGTCACAAGGGCCCTTGGCGTTCGAGGTGTGGTAGAGGCAGATGTCTTGGAGATGCCCCTTTTGCCTGGTGATCGCATCATCATCTGTTCAGACGGGTTACATTCATATCTGGATGACGACTTACTAAACAAAATCATAACAGACCAAAATCTGCAGAATACGGTCGAGCGGCTTCTAAAATTCGCTTTAAATTCGGGAGGTTCTGATAATATTACCGTCCTAGGAATAGACGTTTCTGCTATCAGCGCCGATGCAGATACTGTAAATTTGAAAAACAATCGAATTAGGGCGATTCCATTGTTCTCGGAACTGGAATTTTCAGAGTTTTTGCGCCTGATTTCCGCCTGTGAACACCGTCTTTTGAACCCCGGCGATGAGCTGTTTACTGTTGGTGAAATCGCTGATGGGATGTATGCAATTGTGTCAGGCGCCGTCGAGATTCGAAACGGAGACAAGCCTGGTCAGCGGTTTGGCACCGGAACATATTTTGGCGAGCTGTCCCTGTTTGAAGAGCGGCCTCGCTTGGTTTCAGCTGTCGCGGTGGAACGTACAGAATTGTTTGTGCTGACCAAAAAACTGTTTGATTCCATTGCCAATCAGTATCCTGCTGTTTCGACCAAGTTGTTGCGACAGCTGGTCTTAATCTTAGCAAAACGATTACGTGACGCCTATGACGAGAGGGTGATTTTAAAGGACATGCTTGAGGTTCAGGCCAAAGAGGCGCCTGTAATTATCTCGTCCGAGATGTTGGAGGAAGATGATGACGATGATGATGACTAGATCTCTGCTGCTGCTTGTATGTGTTGCTTTTTTGGTCAGTTGCAGCAGTCAGCCAGCTCCAAAACCGGACCGTGGCCTGACAGGCGGTACGCTAGTTTTTAGCGATGATTTTGAGCGTGAAGAGATCGGTGATGACTGGCTGCAGCGTTCGGGAAAGTGGCGTATCGTTGATGGAGCTCTGCACGTGCAAGGGGACCGTAACGAAGGCATTTGGTTAAGTAAAAACCTACCCGATAGGGTACGTGTTGAATTTGACGCTAGGTCTGAAAGCAAGGATGGAGACCTGAAATTTGAGATTTTTAACACTGAGTCAAGGCATCAAACTGGTTACATAGCGATTCTTGGTGGTTGGAACAACAGCGTCAGTATTATTGCCCGCCTTGATGAACACGGTGAGGACCGTAAAGAGGCCGACGCATCAGTCGAAATTGGAAAGGTTCACCATTTCATGGCAATTCGTAATGACGACACGTTGCGCTGGTATGTTGATGGCCAGTTTGTCCTGCAATACAAAGATCCAAAGCCAATCCGTGGGTCCATTTTTGGATTTAACAATTGGGCCTCGAAAGTCTATTTCGATAATCTGAAAATATATGAGCTTTAAGGTTGGGCGTAGGGTTTAGAAGTTGTATTCAGCAGCTTGGCCTGCAGCGCCGTCTTGGCCTGCGTTTCCAAAGGAAATACCGCCGATTCCACCGATTCCGCCAGAACCAGTACCCTGGAAGGTCAGGCCGGCAGTTTTGTAGCCATTGATCAGGCCAGCATCAGCACCGTGTACAAACAGGCCGTAGGAGGGGCCACCACAGCCGCCGGCACCGCCACCACCATGGCCGCCAGCGCCGCCGTTTGCCCCTGCGCCACCCTCGGATGTGCAGAACATGATGTCTTGGCCTGCTCCATCCTTACCTCCAAGGCCACCTGCACCACCTTTACCACCAACGCCACCAGGTCCTCCATTACCACCATGGCCACCTTGGCCTGGGAGAATGACCAAGTCCCTGATGACTGGTACCGATGCGGGGGTAGCTTGGAACACCACAAAGACTGCAAAGGACCCGCCGCCTGACGCTCCGGCTACGCCACCCATAGCGCCACAGCCTCCAGAACCACCACCGCCGCCAGAGCCGCCAATATCGGTGTGACCGCGGTTGTAAAGCATACCAGAGCAGTTCAGTGTCTCAACGCCGCCAGCCGCACCACCACCACCGCCGCCAGCACCGTGGCTACCTGCAGCTCCATCGCCACTGGGGCTAGGTTGCCACAGGCCACCACTTACTGTCCCCGATGGATCAGCGCATCTGAGCCCACCAGCACCTGCGTTACCGTCATTTCCAGGTGCTCCAGGGCCGCCCTGTTTAGAAGCAGAAGGCACAGAACAGGTACCACAAGCACCAGAGTACGAGCAGCTTCTGTTGATGATGGCGTCAAGACCAGCAATCCCACCGGTGCCGCCGTTATTTTTGCCGTCTTTTCCAGTTTCTTCGGGCTTTCTGGTTTGTGAAGTGGAAGATTCTGCACAGCCTGTAGTCGATTCATCGAAATCCGGGCAAATGGCGGTTCCACCGTCGCCACCAGAGACGTCTACACCACCACACTGGTGAGCCCCGCCAGTACCTCCAGGTGACCATTGGGCGTTGCTGCAGTTAACTTGGTTGATATCGTAGGCATCCTTGCCTGGCGCTCCATTTTTGCCTTGTAAGCCTGATGCGCCAACAGTTCCAGGCAGACCATTTCCACCATCTCCGCCAACTATCCGGCTGTTTGATATGGTCAATGAATTGTCACAGTCTCGAACATAAACGCCGATCGAGTTCGCTCCAGAACCTCGGCTTGTGTAGCCAAACACGACAAAACCGTCGATCTTGGTTTCTGGCCCTGAAATGCCTATAGCTGTAATAGCTCCGGGCAGTGCTACTGTTGGTACCGAGCCAAAGACGACCGTTTCATAAGCGATTGGCTCGCGAACATGGAAGTCAGCTGAGTAACCGCCAAAAATTCCGACTCCAGCTTTGAGTTCAAGGGATTCGGTGTAAACACCGGTTGCCACATAGATTTCTTTGCGGTCAGGACTGCTGGCGGCATAGTCGATAGCTGACTGAATGTTAAGCAGCGGGTCTTCAATAGTGCCGCTGGCACCAATAGTTCCCCACTTTGCCACAAAGATCCCGGAATCAACGGAGCCGTCAATGCCATCGCAGTTGTCGTCTCCGCCTCCTGGTGGGTCATAATCCGAGATGAATTCGCACTCACAGCCATTGCCTGGGTTGCCATCCACGTCAAAGAAGCCTTGATTACACACGACTTTACAGTCAGGAATGACCTTGCTGGAGTCACAGACACCGTAGCCATTTATGACTTGGTTAGCAGCACAGTTGTTGCCGCAAACTCCACAGTTTTCGTCATCAACATACTTTCCAGAAATTGGATCCAGGAAACCTTCGTCAATCTGGCCGTTGCAGTTGTTGTCAAGCCCGTCACATATCTCAGCTGGCAGTTCGCATGGTCCCCAGCCCTCTTCCTGACAGCGTTGGACACCAAAACAGGTGTAGGATGGGGCGGTTGGATTTAGGGGATCCTGATATGTAACAGAGCAGCCTCTGGAAATGCTGGTATCTCCAGTACATGCGCAGCTCCCAGAGGTCGGTTGACATTGGTCTGGTCCACCCTCGGCTGGCAGGCAGTTATATCCGGTTGGACAATCGATGTCCCCAGAGCAGGGCTGGCCGCAGAAGTTACCTCCATCACCAATTGGGATGCATCTGGCGCCTTCGATTATGCAGTCATCGTCAATAACACACGAGGAACAAAGTACTGAGGTCAGTGGAATACACTGGTAATCATTCAATCTGTAGTAGCCAGGATCACATTCAACAACAACGCATCTTGGGACTTCTTTACTTAAGTCACAGCCAGGTGTCGCGTTGGGGAAAATTTCCAAGCAAGAACGATTACATGCCCCACAGTGCTCTAGCGTGCCGTATTTACCATCGACTTTAAACGGGTCATCAATTTCACCATTGCAGTCGTTGTCGATACCATCACAGACTTCCTCGGCAGGTGTCGCAGCGGTACAGGTCCATCCAAGTGGTCCCATACAGACTTGTGTTCCACGGCAAGAGCCAAATTCATTTGTGTTTTCACAAGGTTCGCCGTCGGATAAACCGTCGTCTGGGATGCCATTGCAATCGTCGTCGATGCCGTTACATTCTTCTTCAGCAGGAGTCCTAGCGTCGCAGTTTACAAATCCAACTGCTGGGTCACAGGTTTCATATCCAAAGCAAGTCCCAATCGAGTTGGTGATTTCACAAAAGCGTTTCACCCCAGCATCGTTAGTTCGACATTCACAGGTGCCACTTGGTGGGACACAGAAGCCGCCGGAATTCTCGTCGTTGGAGTCGGCCGCTACGCACTCGTAGGGAGCTGGACAGGCATCGCCACCAACCTGACAGGGAACTGAGCAGTAGTTACCGTCGCCCATGGCAATGCACTTACCGCCGCCACACTGTGTGTCTGTGGTGCATGGTTGGCATACTCGGCTGAACTTGGGAAGGCACACAAAAACCACGTCAGGATAAGTGTTTACAATGCCTGCGCACAGAAAATCTGGAGGGCATTCCCCAAACATGCAAGTCTGGGTACAAATGTTACCATTTGGCCCTTCGACACAAAATCCGCTGTCGCAGTCTCGGTTTTCCGAACATGGAGCCAAGAAGCCGCCTGGAACGATGTCGATGGTAATATCTCCTTCTCCATCAGGCCCTTCAGTGTCAGGGCGCTCAGTTGCCTCTTGGTCGACGGTGTCTTCGTCGAGCATGTCAGTGTCTGAGCCTAGTTCATCCTGCGTGTCTCCGACTGCATCAGACATCGAAGGACCAGTGCCGCCAGTTTCACATCCAAGCAGTACAAGGCCTGAAATCATTGCCAATACCAAACTGCCCTTGATGATTTTCATGGTCAGAACCTCCTAAAATCAAGTGGCTTATCGCCGCCACGGCCTTTCGTGATGGCGTCTACTAATTAAACATGTCTCTTCGAGGTTTTGCAATGGTTGCAAACTCTCCTTCACGTGGTTTTGGCCAACTAACCGTTCGGTACAGCACCCAGTCATTGACCTCGCTGACCAATTCGAGCTCTTTTTCCACCTTGTCGAGTGCAGGTTTCGACGATTTTCGTGTCAGCACATACTCGAAATACCGCCAACCAGGGGTGTGGTAGAACTCGGGGTCTGGGGAAGGCGGCACCATGTCAGGTTTATATTGGATTGGATTGTGGGGGTATTCTGCAAATCTGATATCAGATATCCCGCCTTTGGTGAGCGTATAAAAGAAGTGCATGTGCCAGTATGCCCCGTGATTTACAACCTTGCTTTCCTGATTATAGGTAATCTTTAGCAGGCGTTTACCAGGCTCAACATGCTCAAAAAGTGATGGATAGTTATCCATTTCTTTCTGAAAGCGATGAAAGCCATGGAAAATATTGCCAAGTCCACCCAAGTGTAGGGCAATCAGCACTATCACAGCCGGGACTGTTATACGTTTGATTACGCCATCAAAGCCAAGCCAACCAAAGAAGCAAAGTAGGGTGAATCCCAGATGTCGCATCGAAACGATCGCCTGAGCTTTAATGTGCTGGGGAAAAATGATAACTGTGATGGCTAAAAGCACCGTGATAATCTCAAGGTCAACATATTTCAGTTTTTGTTTACTATCTTTGGGGAATTGAGGGGCGGGCCTAACAATCAGCAAAATCAAGGCTGTAAGCATCAGTAACAGAAAAAGTGCGTCGTCTGCTTCACGTCTGAAATAGTCGCCAAGGTAAAAGAAAAATGAGTTCAGCACTTGGCTCGGTTTATAAAATCGCCCACCGAACAGTTCGGTGATCTTGCCAAAGTGCATCCCAGAACTGGATGGGGTGCCTTCAATAAAGTAAACAACAAACCAAGGTAAAAAGAAGGCCAAAGCAGGCGCAAACGGTGCTAAGTTAAGGAGCATCCGCCATGGTCCTTTGCGATGCATAAGGAACAAGAGGCCACATACAAAACCGGTTAGCAAAAAAACGTGTGCGTGAGTAAAAAAGATCAGCAACAGTATGGCCGAGGCCATGATCCCCCAATGGTAAGGGGGGGCGTCTTCATCCGAGCAAATAAATCTTCTGTAGGCGCCCACAGCTAAAAAGAACATTGGAGTCGCAAGCACGAAGGCGGCAAAGCCATAGGAAAACATGGCGCTATAAACAAATGGGAAGGAAAAAAGTGCTAGCCATTTGCTGCGGTCAAAAGAGCGCAGGAAAAACAGATAAGCCCATGGCAACCCAAGCACATAGAGGGACAGCACCATCTTGTTTGCAATCTCAAGACTACCAGTTAGCAGCCCAATCCAATGGGTCAAGTAGTAGTACAAGAGATTGGGCTTAGGTGTGCTTGGAAGAATAAAGTACTCAGGATACACCGAGCCGGGGGCATTATAGTTGTGAATAATGTCTACCAAAGCCAAGTGTTGCCAAATATCCTGCATGGGAATGATTCGATACCACCAAAGCGGCAACAGGGTCAGCACGGATAAAATCGTAAAGATCCCGTAAAAACGCTTGTCAGACAGAATTGGATTGTGGTCAGCCGAATTCATCGCTCGGTAATTTACTCTACTCGGAGAAAATTCTCCATTAAAAAGACGGGCCGGGGCGGGGACAGGAGCAGGGGCGGG
>Ga0209723_1002499_pt1 | contig 24497 bp, 16 predicted proteins | sample BiotimSIPDNA_2_FD_185750 | JGI IMG/M metagenome (GOLD analysis project Ga0209723, IMG submission 185750) | Anaerobic biogas reactor microbial communites from Washington, USA - Biogas_R2 time_0 SIP DNA (SPAdes) (version 2) | ecosystem: Engineered > Bioreactor > Anaerobic > Unclassified | place...
GATGCACCGAGTTTCACCGTACTGCCAGTTGAAAGCTCCAACGCGAAACCGTCCGCAAACAACGTAACATGTGGACACGTAACAAGCTAACCGGCACCAAGCGTCGCCATATTCCGGGATCGCACCCATCGTCACATTCACCGTGGCCACTTCCGTCACTCCGCCGGAACTGGCCGTGTACGTGAAACTGTCCGGGCCGTAATAGCCCGACACCGGCGTGTACGTCACCGTGCTGTCCGCATTGATCACCACCGCGCCGTGCGCGCCTTGCGTCACCGCTGTGACCGAGGGCGTGCCCTCGAACGTGTCATTGGCCAGCACGGCCACCGTCACCGCCGTATCCTTCTTGGTCGCGGCCGTGTCCGCCACGATATCGGCCACCGCCGCCACGGTCACGGTAATCACGGCCGTTTCCGTCACCCCGCCGGAAGCCGCCGCGTAGCTGAAGCTGTCCGCCCCGTTCCAGTCCGCCACCGGCGTGTAGGTGACCGTGTTGTCCGCGTTGATCACCACCGCGCCGTGCGCGCCTTGCGTCACGCTGGTCACGGACGCGGTGGCCTCGAACATGTCGTTGGTCAATACGGCGATGGTCGCCGCGCTGTCCTCTGTCGTCTCCGCCGTGTCCTCCACAATGTCGGCCACCGCCGAGACCGTTACGCTCACCGTAGCCGTCTCGGTGCGCCCGCCGGAAGTGGCCGTGTAGCTGAAGCTGTCCGAGCCGTTCCAATCCGCCGCCGGTGTATAGGTGACCGTGCCGTCCTCGTTGATGACCACCGCCCCGTGCGCGCCTGGCGTCACCCCGGTCACAGAGGGCGTGCCCTCGAACGTGTCGTTGCCCAGCACGGCAATCGTCATCGCCGTGTCCTCGTCCGTCGTGGCCGTGTCGCCCAGAATGTCCGCCACCGGCGCGACCGTCACGCTCACCGTGGCTGTTTCCGGGACTCCGCCGGAACTGGCCGTGTAGCTGAAGCTGTCCGTCCCGTACCAGTCCGGCGCCGGCGTGTAGGTGACCGTGTGGTCCGGATTGATCGCGACCATGCCGTGCGCGCCTTGCGTCACGCTGGTCACGGACGCCGCGGCCTCGAACGTGTCGTTGGCCAACACGGCAATCGTCACCGCGGTGTCTTCGTCCGTGCCGTCCGTGTCGTCCACGATATCCACCACCGGTGCCACGCTTACCGTCACCGTCGCCGTTTCCGTCAGCCCCGCCGAGGTGGCCGTGTAGCTGAAGCTGTCCGTCCCGTACCAGTCCGGCGCGGGCGTGTAGGTGAGGGTGCTGCCCCCGTTGATCACCACCGTGCCGTGGACGCCCTGCGTCACCGCCGTGACCGAGGCCGTGCCCGCGAACGTGTCGTTGGCCAATACCGCAATCGTGACCGGCGCGTCTTCGTCCGTACTCTCCGCATTATGTACCACGTCCGCCACCGGCCCGACGCTCACCGTCACGGTCGCCGTCTGCGTCAGCCCCGCCGCGGTGGCCGTGTAGCTGAAGCTGTCCGTCCCGTGCCAATCCGCGGCCGGCGTGTACGTCACGGTGTTATCCGCATTCATGACGACGGTGCCGTGCGTGCCCTGGGTCACGGCGGTCACCGAGGCCTGGCCCGCGAACGTATCGTTGCTCAACACGGCAATCGTGACCGCCGCGTCCTCGTCCGTACCGGCCGCGTCATCCACGACGTCCGCCACCGGTGCGACCGTCACGGTCACGGTTGCTGTTTCCGGCACGCCGCCGGAAGTGACCGTGTAGCCGAAACTGTCGCTGCCGTGCCAGTCCGCCGCGGGCGTGTACATGACGGTGTTGTCCGGGTTGATCACCACCGCGCCGTGGGCGGCTGGCGTCACCCCGGTCACCGCAGGCGTGCCCTCGAACGTGTCGTTGGCCAGCACGGCGATGATCACCGCCGTATCCTCGGCCGTGCTGTCCGTGTCATCCACGATGTCCGCCACCGGCCCGACCGTCACCGTCACGGTGGCGGTTTCCGTGACGCCGGCCGACATGGTCGTATAGGTAAACGTGTCGCTCCCGTTCCAATCGGCCGTCGGGGTGTAGGTGACCGTGTTGTCCGGGTTGACTACGACCGCGCCATGCGCGCCTTGCGTCACGGCCGCCACCGAGGGCGTGCCCTCAAAGGTGTCGTTGGACAACACCGCGATCACAACCGCCGCGTCCTCATCCGTCGTAGCCGCGTCATTGGCGATGTCCACTCCCGGCGCCACGGTCACCGTCACCACGGCCGTCCCTGTAACGCCGCCGCCCGACGTGGCCGCGTAGGTGAAGCTGTCCGTCCCATACCAGTCCGCATCCGGCGTGTAGGTGACGGTACTGTCCGGATTGATCACCACCGCGCCGTGCGCGCCGGGCGTGACGCTGGTGACCGACGCTGAGCCAGCGATCGTGTCGTTACCCAACACGGCGACCGTCACGGCCGCATCCTCGGCAGTGGTGGCGGAGTCTGGCTGCGTCTCATGCACCGTGATCGTGATGGTTTCCCGGTCGGTCAGCCAGGGTGACCCGTTGTCTGTCACGGTGAAGCTCAGCGTGTACGTGCCCGGTCCTTGCGTCGCCGCGGGCGTCCAGCGGAACAGACCGCTCTGCGCGTTCAGGGTCGCCCCGGCCGGCAATTCGGTCGTGGCTCCGTCAAGCCTCGTCGCGCTGAAACGGAGCGTATTGGCCGGCACGTCCGGATCGCTCGCTGTCGCCGTAAACGATAGCTCGTTGCCCTCAAAAATCTCCTTGTTCCCGATCGCATTCAGCACGGGCGGCAGGTTGACTTCATACACCGTGATGCTGATCGTTTCCGAATCGGTCAGTTGCGGATCGCCGTTGTCCGCGACCCAGAACCGGATGCCCTCGTAGGCGCCCCAGCCCTGCTCCTCGCTGGGCGTCCAGGTGAACAGGCCGCTACTCGGGCCGGTCTGCTCGAAGTTCGCGCCGTCGGGCAGAGCCTCGTGTCCGATCCACTCTGCCCCCAGCGTCAGCGTGTTACCGGGCAGATCCGGATCGCTGGCCGACACCGTGAAGGAAAGCAGTTGGCCCTCGTCCGTCTGCCGATTGCCGATGAACTCAAGCACCGGCGGGTAGTTGGGAGTGACCGCCAGCGTCACCGTCGCCCCCTCGGAGTCGAGCCATTCATCATTCGCCTTGTAGGTAAACGTGTCCGTCCCCTCGAAGCCCGCGTCGGGGGTGTACGTAAAGCCGCCGTCCGTTCGTAGCGTCAGGCTCCCGTGCTGCGGCCCCTGAACCAGCAGCGCCAGCAGCGAATCCCGGTCAGGATCCTTGTCGTTCACCAGAATCCCCTTCTCGGACGAAACGGTGAGCGGGACGTTTTTCTTGACCGAGTACTGGTCGCCGTAGGCCAGCGGAGCCACATTCGTGTCGATGATGACCTCCGACCCGGTGTCGCCGTCCTCGTTGATCAGCCGGAACACCAAGCGCGCGGTGCTGCCCGCTTCGAGGCCGGAGAGATTAACGCTCAGTTCCTGGCCCGAGTACTCAACGGCCGGCTGGACGTACAGGCCGTCTTCGCCTTCGGTCCAGTTGAAATAGGCGTCTCGCCCCTGCCGGAACGGGGGCACAAGCGGTTGCCCGGCTTCATCCAGCAAGGCCACCTCAAAGGCATCCTTGATGAAGCCTTGGCTGGTTTCGTCGAACTCCGTATAAAACTCGAATCTCAGCCACGTCGGGTCCGCCGGGATCTCGATCTCTGTTTCCAGCGTCACCAGGTACGAGTCCCCCTCGCTCATCACCAGGAACGAGTTGCCCTGCAGCGTCTCCGGATCGCTGTTCTCGAAAGACACGTTTCCCCGGAAGCTCTCGCTGCCGCCGAACTCTTGGATGGTCCATCCGTCCAAGCCCGACGCGCCCTTGGAGATCAACTGCATCTCCCCGCCTTTCACGATCCCCGGATCGACGATGATCCCGTTGGCCACGCCGTCCGCATCGCCCCGCCCGCCGTCGCGCAAAAAGAGCGTCAGCATGTTGCCGCTGACCACGGCGCCCGTATCGCCGTCGAAGACGAAGGGCACGAGCCTTTGCGTTTCCGGCTCCAACTTGTAGTAGCCGGCCGCAACATCACCTTCCGGTAGTAGTACGTCGATGCGCGTCACCTCGCCGACCGGCACGTCCTCCATCACAAACTCGAACTGGCCGAACGGAAACTCCTTTTGTCGCCCCGCCCACCGGTCCGGCAGCGCGGAGACGTAGACTTCGCTTAACCGGTGTCCCTTCCCGTCCAAGGTCACGAACTTTCCCTTGGCCCTGGACGGGAGGCTGACCACATCGGATTGTCGGCTGTCGGGAACACCATCCCGGTTCGCGTCGCCGCCGCGGGGACCGCGGGTTTCAATCTGGTCGTCGATGCCGTCGCGGTCCCGGTCCGTGCCCTGCTCGATTTGCACGGCGAGCGAAACGCCACCGCTGCCTGCGTAATCGCCGCTGGCCCGAGCCACGACCTGCTCGTTGGGATTCAGTTTTGTGTCCAGTACGGCCTGGAAGGGGACGGGGCCCGCGGCGTCCTTGCGCACCTCGATTTGGCCCAGCCGCTGTGCCGACTTCCCGTGTACCGAAAAGAACTCGATCCGAATGACCTGACCGACCCGCGCGGGAACGTCGACTTCGCCTTCCACGTACACCTGGCCCGACCCGCGCTGGCTGACCGGATGCACGACGTGCAGCACGGGCGCGCCTGGGCCGCCCTTGGGGGCCGTGACGACGTCCGCATTCTCGGCGGACGATGGACCCACCGGCGCATTGGGTGAGCCTCCTGCAGAGGGTCCATTTCCCGCCGGGGAAGCCGTGCCGGAAGCGCTGCTGGCTCCGCCATTCGCGCCGGGCGCCGCCCCCGATCCGCCGCCGGACGAGTGGGTCGCACTGTCTGCACGAGCAGAGGTATTCGCCGCTTCCGCGGACGGAGCGGAACTCGCGGGCGAAGGCGAACCGCCCCACGTGAAGGAGCCACTCGAACCTCCCCCTTGCGTTTCCGCGCCGGACGGCCCTGTGGTGCCGCCTGAACCGACTGCCTCGCCGCTGCCGCCACCACCACCGCCGCCACCGCCACCGCCGCCGCCACCCGATGATTCGCCCGATCCGCTCGGCGGGGATTGGGGATGACGATTCAGCGCCTCGCCCGCATCGGTTGCTCCCAGCGCGTCGTCAAACGGCGAAGGCAACACATCAAATTGGAATCCCCCCTGCTCAGATCGCGGCGGAGACGCGTCCACCGTGAAAGCAGAATCCGCACCAGAATCTCTTTGGGTTCGCGCAGCGTCACTGGCGCCGCCGTCTGCAGTATTCGATAAGCCGTCTTGCGTCACGTCCATGCTCGATCCAGCGGATCCGTCGCCGATCACAAGCTCCGGCGAGTGATCGGTGGCGGTTCCCGGTTGGTCGATCAACGGATCGCGGAAGATTGGCTCAAAGAGCGGCGCAGACGCACCGTCATCAAACATCCCCGGCAAGGCCAGCAACATGCTGCCCGCCGCAGCACGGTCCTCGAACTTTTCCAGCAGCGGTCGCCGATCGAGCCTGCGATTCTTCAGAGCTTTTCTCGCCCGACGCCTGTTGCGCCGATCCTTAAGTGTCTTGAGCCAGATTCCGACCGAAGTGGACATTGGTTATCTCCTGCACGTCACACAAGAAAGACGGCGTCAACACGAGTGCTTCGGTGCGGCGGACAAGCCGACGCGCGTGGAGTGGGATCGGGGTACTCTGTCGGGGCGTTAGGCCAGAAGTGTTGAGCGGATGGGGACGCCCAACAAAAACGAGCTGAGAGCGCAGAAAACGGCGTCACAAAAACAGCCTGCCGAATGCGGAATATCGGTTGTCCTGTGTAATTTTGGACGCACATAACGGCCGCCTCAAAAAGGCCAGAGAGGAATTGCAGGAAACACAGCCGCGAGATCCCAGGTTAAGACCCCAGAATGGCAAAATATTCGTTTCCGGATTTGTCTGTCAATCCCCCTTGATCTAATTTTGGGGGCTTATCTTCTTTTTCTCTCGCGCTTTGGGCGAAATGTGCGATGGTTGACGGAGTCTGAGGGAAAGCTGACTACGGCATTTCGCTTCCATCGCCAACTCCGCCGACTTATGACGATCCGGCCGCACCTGGCGCCGTGTTCCAGCGTGTTCCAGCGGCTTGACAGCTTTGCATCGGTGGCCCAAATTGTTCGGTGAGCCATCGTCACTGCGCCGTGGTCGCAAGTTTCGGAACGAAATGGCCGCGAGACGGCCTCGGACCAAGGTAACGCGGCATTTCCCCGGTGAACATGGACGAGGCTGTTCTTCTATTGGACGCGTTCTTGCTGGGAAGTCGCTCCCTCGATTCGGGCGACCACGCGATGGATCGTCCGGGCAATTCAATGGGTGGGGGGATTCGTGGAGGACAGTTTTCGTGCGGCGATCCAACTGCACCAGGCCGGCACCGTCGAGCAAGCGGCCGAAATCTACCGGGAACTGCTTCGCCAACAACCCAACCATGCCGGCGCGTGGCATCTGCTGGGGGTGGCCCACCAGCAACAGGGCAACCTCGAATTGGCGCTGGAGCACATCCGCAAGGCCATCGCCCTGGATGCCACGAAGGCCATCTACTACAACAACCTCGGTGTGACCCTGCGTAGCCTGATGCAGCACCAGGAAGCTCTGGCCGCGTTCCGGCAGGCTGTGGCGATCAATCCCGGTTATGCCGACGCGCACTCGAACCTAGCGCTCTCCCTCCACGAGACCGGAAAACCCGCGGAGGCCCTTCGCTCGTTTCACGTCGCGCTTCGTCTGAATCCCAAGCACCCGGACGCGCTATTCAATCTTGGTAATTTATATCAAGAACTGGGCCGGTATGCCGAGGCCAGTGACGTCTACCAGTTGGCGATTCAACAACAACCCCGGCGGCCCGGAATTCACAACAATCTCGCCAATGCGCTGTTGGCCCAACGCCGCGTGGCTGAAGCGGAGGGCAGCTACCGGCGCGCCATCGATCTGGATCCGGACTATGCCGAGGCTCATCTGAACCTCGGGGCTGCCTTCGCCCAGCAGGACCGCGTCGAAGATGCGGCCCGCTGTTATGAAACCGCCAGCCGGCTAAAACCCGAAAAGATGCTCTGGAAGATGCGTTCCGCGGGCCTCTGTCCGGCCGTCTTTCAGAGCGCTCAGCAGCTCGATCAATTCCGCGCCGATCTGGCTGCGCGACTCGACACGTACCGGCAATGGCCGCTGGAGGTGGACTGGCGGGACCTGCCCCGCGACGCCTTTGCGCCGTCGTTCTATCTTTCCCACCACGGTCGCAATAACCGCCCGCTCAAAGAGAAGTACAGCGTCCTTTTCGAAGGACACTTCCCTCAGAAGAAGCCGTCGCTCGGTAGAGGGAAGCCGCGGATCGGTATGCTCGTGACGCGGCATCACGAGGGCGGATTCCTGCGCGGCACCAGCGGGATTATCGAACACTTGGACGGCTCGCGTTTTGAGCCTGTAATCCTCTGCTCCCAAAGCATTCTGGAGACTTGCCGCCGCGCGATCCGACGCGCCGATGTGGACTGGGTGCCGTTTTCCGATCATTTCCCACAAGCGGTGGAGCGGATCGCCGCCGCCCGCTGCGACATCCTTTACCACTGGCAGATCGGCACCGATCCGCTTGACTACTTCCTGCCTTTCGCTCGCCTCGCCCCAATCCAATGCACGGGCTGGGGCACGCACGCAACCACGGGAATCGCCGCCGTCGATTACTATCTGTCCAGCCGTCTGATCGAGGCAGACGGCGCGGACGGACACTATACGGAGACGCTCTATCGCTTCGACACCTTTCCCACTTATCAGCCCCGCATTCCCCAGCCGCCGCCGACCCAACGAAGTTTCTTCGGCCTGCCCGACCGCGGAAATATCTACCTGTGCCCGCCCCGCCTGCCCAAGTTCCATCCAGACTTAGACCGGTTGCTGTTGGGCGTGCTCGCGTCCGATCCGGAAGGATTTCTTGTGATCATCGAAGGGAAACACCCGCATGGCTACGAACTCCTGCGCCGCCGATTTGAGGAGACGCTCGCGGGTGTACTGAACCGTGTTCTCTTCCTGCCCACCCAATCGCCAGTGGATTTTGTCCGGCTGTTGTCGGTGAGCGATGTGGTCCTGGACACGGTACACTACAGTGTGGGGCTGATGGGGCACGACGCCTTTTCGCTCGGCGTCCCGGTGGTCACGCTGCCCGGCGAATTCAACGTCGGACGGTACACCCTGGGCTATTACCGGCGCATGGGCATCGAGGAACTCATCGCTCATTCGCCGGACGAGTACATCGGGTTGGCGGTTCGGGTGGGGACAGATCGCGATTATCGGGAAGCAGTCTGTCGAAAAATCGCGGAGCGCAGCGACGTGCTTTTCGGGGATCAAGACGCGGTACGCGGCTACGAGCGGTTTTTCGAGTACGCGCTGGAACAGGCAAGAAAGCAGGGCCACTAGGCAGGTATCCAATAGCGATGTCGAACAAGGTATCCGTCCCGACGAGCCAAAGAGAAGTTGAAGATCACAATTTGGCCGTCCGCCGACGGGGCACGGATCGTGTTTGGTATCGGAGTTCTTGTCCTCGGTGCCGGGAGCCGGGACCATTTGCGCCCTACGAACTGCGGCGTCGAGGTCTGCGGCTCGTGGACAAAGACGCCGTCCTGAACGCGCCTTGTGTGACCTGTACGACGATCTGGCTCGCCCGCTGGCAATGCCGCAAGTGCGACTGCGTCTTCACCGATTACCCGGCTTTCGTACTTCCCTATAAACGCTACGCTGGTTTTACGCTGTTGCACAAGGCCGCCCTGTATCTGGAGGATGCCCAGCAAACTTATCGCAAGACCACTGGTCCGCAGGGTTGGACAACGGGCTACGTGACACCGCCGGGTGCTCCTGCCATCGTCGAGCGGAAGCTGGACCATAGCACGATTTGGCGAATGCTGGGCTGGTTGGGCTCCGAAGTCGCTGCGTTACTCGCAGGCATCCCGGTCATCCAGGATGGCAGCCCACGCTCGACCTGCCATCCCCTACTGGGCACCCTCGCGCCGCATAAGTTCCGTAGTCCGGAACGAGAGCGGGTGCTGTGCCAGGCCCGCCAGCTGCTAGATCTGATCGCGAATCGCGAGAATCCGTTCCCGGAAAAGTTTCTCCCCCGTAACGCCACAAGATCCGGCTTCGGCTGAGGTAGCTTGGGGCTTCGTCAGAGGTTACCAACGCCCGACACGGAGTCAAACAGGATGGGTTGTGACGATCGAGACGGGGCGGTTTTCTGGTGCTCGCTGCTGAATCCGGTGCGGCCGCGAGAGATCCCGAAGCCGCAGCGCGGGCGGTATTTCCGCTCCGGAAGCGAGCCGATCCGCCGCATGCACTTCCTCGGTCCCCGATTCTTCTAGGAGCGCCCACGATGGCCCTCGTGCCACAAGAGCAGATCGACGCATTGAAGCGGAAGGTGGACCTATTGGAACTGGTCCGCAGCTCGAACATCGACCTGCAGCGGCATGGCCAGGATTGGACTGCCCCTTGCCCGTTTCACGAGGATCAAGGCCTGTCGCTGGTCCTCACGCCATCCACGCAAGTGTGGAGTTGTTCAAGCTGCAAGGCGGGCGGTGATGTGTTTCAGTGGGTCATGCGGTCGGACAAGGTTGGATTCCGCCGAGCATACGAAATCCTTAACGAGCGGTATGGCGGCCACAACGGCAAACCGGTCGTGGCCACCCAACTGGAGAGCCCCGTGGCTCTCGACGCAGACGGGCAGAGTCTCCTTCGGCAGGTTGTCGATTACTACCACGCTCGGTTATCCGAGAATCCCACGGCCCTGCAATACCTGAAGGAACGCGGTATCGACCACGCGGACGCCATCGAGCGATTCAGAATCGGCTTCTCGGACCGGACGCTGGGATTTCGGCTGCCCGTCAAGAAGCTGCAAGCGGGCGCCGAAATCCGTGCTCGGTTGCAGCAGATCGGCATCCTTCGTCAGACCGGCCACGAACAATTCAACGGTTGCGTGGTGTTCCCGGTGTTTGACGGCCCGGGAAACGTCTGCGAGATCTACGGACGAAAAATCAATGACAACCTCCGCAGCGGCACACAGTACCGCTTGTACCTGGACGCCGGGTGTCGTGCGACGGACACTCGCGGCGTGTGGAACCAGTGCCAGGACGCCGCCTGCCAAGAAACCATCCTTTGCGAATCGATCATCAACGCCCTGACGTTCTGGTGCGCTGGCTACCGTAACGTCACGGCCAGTTACGGGCTGGACGGCTTTACGGACGAGCACCGGGTGGCGTTGGAACGGTGGGGCGTGCGCCGGGTGCTGATCGCCTATCGCCGCGACGAATCGGGGGACCGAGCGGCCGAGCAGCTGGCGGCCGAAGCTCTGCTCCCGGCCGGCTTTGAGTGTTTTCGCATCCAGTTTCCGTACGGCATGGACGCGAACGAGTACGCCCGAAAAATCACGCCTGCAACGCAGAGTTTGGATTTGGCGATTCGGCGGGCGGAATGGATGGGACGCGGTCCCAACCCGGTCACGCTCAGGGCGGGGAAGTCCAGGCGAGAAGAGGCAAATCGTGATACAGGCGAGCCGCATCAAGGACCAGATCAAATGCCAGACATGGAACAATTCGGCACCGCAGAGACTTGCGATGGGACGTCACGGACGCCGGGACACGAAGGTGCGTCTTTGATGAATTCCGGCCCCTTGCCTCCGCGAGACATCGACGCCGAAATCCACGACGGTCAAGTCGACATGACGCTAGGGAATCGCCGTTACCGCGTCCGTGGTTTGGGTAAAAACATGAGTTACGATCAGTTGAAGGTCAATATCCTCGTGTCCAAAGGCGATGCCGTGCATGTGGATACGTTCGACCTGTACAACGCCCGCTGCCGTGCATCGTTCGTGAAATTGGCCGCTGCCGAGGTCGCCGTCGATGCCGAAGTCATCAAAAAAGACGTGGGCCGGGTGCTCCTGAAGCTCGAAGAGTTGCAGGACCAGCAGATCGCCGATGCGCTGACGCCCCGAGACCGGGCACGCAAGCTGTCTGACAGGGATCACGACGCGGCGCTGGAACTGCTGAAGGATCCGAATTTGCTGCAGCGGATCACGGCCGACTTCGAGGCTTGCGGCGTGGTGGGCGAAGAAACCAACCGACTGGCGGGGTACTTGGCTGCCACGAGCCGCAAACTGGATAAGCCCCTGGCGGTACTCATCCAATCGTCCTCGTCGGCAGGCAAGACGTCGCTAATGGACTCGGTACTGCGGTTCATGCCGCCGGAGGAGCAGGTCAAGTATTCAGCCATGACGGGCCAGTCGCTGTTCTATATGGGCCGCACGAACCTGAAACACAAGATCCTGGCGATCTCGGAGGAAGAGGGTGTCGAGCAGGCGGCCTACGCGCTCAAACTGCTGCAAAGTGAAGGCGAATTGCGAATCGCCAGCGCGGGCAAGAATGTCGACACGGGCCGATTGGGAACCGAAGACTACCACGTGGAAGGACCAGTGATGATCTTCCTGACGACCACGTCAGACGAACCGGAATTCGAGTTGGCCAACCGCTGCCTGGTGCTGGCGGTCAACGAAGATCGGGACCAGACGCGGGCCATTCATCGGCAACAACGGGAAAGCCAAACGCTCCAGGGGCTGCTGGCGACGCGGCAGAGCCAACGCGTCGCCAAGTTGCACCAAGACGCCCAGCGTTTGCTTCGGCCGCTGGAAGTCATCAATCCGTACGGAGAACAGCTGACGTTTCTGGACAATAAAACGCGCCTGCGCCGCGATCACCTCAAGTATCTCACCTTGATCCGTTCGATCACCCTTTTGCACCAGTACCAACGACCGATTCGCACGGCCACCTGCGGCGACGAAACCATCCAATACATCGAAGTCACGCCGCAAGACATCGCGGTTGCGAACGGCTTGGCCGCTGAGGTCCTGGGGCGGACGCTGGACGAATTGTCGCCTCAGGCCCGCCGCCTGTTGATCCTGCTGCACGACGTGGTGTCGCAGAAATGCCGCGAGCTGGCTATCGATCGGTCAGCGTACCGATTCACGCGTCGGGATGTTCGTGAAGCGATCGGATGGTCGGACTACCAGGTGCGCGTGCATTTGCACAGGCTTGTGCAATTGGAGTACGTGCTGCCCCACCGCGGAAGCCGCGGACAACAGTTCGTCTACGAGTTGCTGTACGACGGTCAGGGCCGTGAGGGCCAGCCATTTTTGATGGGCCTGATCGATCCGGCCAGACTCAGCCCGGACGGGAATTTGAAATCGGCAGCCAAGGTGGACAACAAGTACGATGCGAAGTTGGAGGGGGCGGGGACCAGCTTCGGGCCTCTCGGAGAAAAGGACGAGGCCCCAACGAGCATCCAAAGTGGGCCGAAAGAGGCGTCATTGCGGCCGTCGAATCGGCTCGCAACTCCTTCGACACCAGCGACTAACGGCGAAAACCAGACGCAACCTGGGTGAAACGGGACAAAGGGACGGATGAAGAGCCCAGGTCCGTCCGCTCGATTTTCGTTTTCCGCTCTGGGCTCCATACCATTGCGAGGAGAATGAAAAAGATGGCTCCGAAAAAACGACAAGGCGAGGCCCCGCCGCGTCCGGTGGTGGGCGATCCGACCGATCCCCAAGGGATGGTCGTGTTGCTGAATCAGTTCCTGGACTGGCTGCGAGCGCGGAACTACGCGGAACGTACGGTGGAATGCCGTCAAGCGTATCTGGCCGAATTCATCAAATGGGCGGCGGTCCGGGGCGTGGCGTGTCCCAGCGAAGTGACCCGCGCCGTGCTGGAACGCTACCAGCGTCACCTGTACCACTACCGCAAGAAAGACGACCAGCCGTTGTCGTTCCGCAGTCAACACAACCGCTTGTTGCCCTTGCGGAGTTGGTTCAAATGGCTGACTCGTAATCGTCACGTGACCTACAACGTGGCGGCCGACTTGGAACTGCCGCGATTGGAGCACCGCCTGCCGAAACACGTGCTGACGCAAAGCGAAGCGGAAACGGTCATCAATCAGCCCAACGTCACCGAGCCTTTGGGCGTTCGCGACCGCTCCATTCTCGAAGTCCTGTACTCGACCGGCATGCGCCGAGTGGAACTGACCGGTCTGCAGTTGTACGACGTGGACGCCGATCGCGGCACGGTCATGATTCGCCAGGGCAAAGGCAAGAAGGACCGCATGGTGCCCATCGGGCAGCGGGCCTTGTCGTGGATCGGCAAGTACACGCGCGACGCCCGACCGACGCTACTGGTCAATCCCAGCGAAACGACGCTGTTCTTGACGGCCGACGGCGTACCCTTGGCGAAGAGCTACCTGTCGCAGTTGGTCAGCGGCTACGTCACCGCGGCCAACCTCGGCAAAACCGGCTCCTGCCACCTGTTTCGCCACACGATGGCCACTTTGATGTTGGAGGGAGGAGCCGACATCCGCTTCATCCAGGCCATGCTGGGCCACGCCAACATCAGCACCACGCAGATCTACACCCAGGTCTCGATTCGGCAGCTAAAGCAAATCCACGAGGCCACCCACCCGGCCAAAGCGACCCGGCAGGCACCAGCGGAACAGCCTCCGGACACCGCTGGCCCGTCCGGCAATCTTCCGGATGCCACTAGCGAAGATGGTCCATCCACAGGCGACTCCGTCGTCGAACCGAGACCCGACGCCCGGATCGATCACGACGACACGCACGCCTAGCCCTGTCCCTCCGGCAGCTCGTTCCTTTTCCCTTCCCAAATGCCTGGGCGACCCGTTATGGTGGTTCCTGGCGTCGCCCGGGCAACCAAGGAAAATAGGGCAAAAATGCTGGTGGTTGCTCTCGCATCGTTCTCGCACGGTGTGTTACAATTCCAGCTGCAGTGCAAAAAGGCATTTGCCCGATCTTTAACAATTTGGTAACCAAAGCGGGGCGGGCGGCCAGTCCCCCGCCGCCTCTGCTGGGTACGCAGGCAGGCGCCCAGCCGGAAAGAAAATCGCGGCCGTAGCCCACGCCCTGGAAACGAGGGGCTTGCCGCGCCGTGGTCCAAGAATCTGCTGGACGCCTGTTCCCTGTGTCGCCGCGTAAGTCCTTGCAGCCCTAAGCCGACCACCGCTCTGAACTACGGCGAAGCTCTTGGCGGGCGCGAAGGTTCAATCGCAGCGACCCGTTCTTCGGGAACCAGCGGGAGCCGCTGAGCCTGCACAAGTATCTCTACAGCCACGCGGAACCAATTCTCGGAAGCGATCCATCTGGCGAAATGACGCTGGGACACGCACTGGGCGTCGCCTTCGCCGCGACAATAATCGCCGCACTCGCCACTCACCTTGTCATTAACCTACCCAACGCTCTGCAGGATCACGTTGCAATGGCTCAACGTTCGATGGAATCTGGCCTCGGCGGTTATGATGGAACCCTACCTCTCTACAGTCTTCGCGACGACTTAGCACAGGCATGGACGGCCATCCCCGACCCAGCAACCAAGGAACAAATCATCCTCACCATAAATGGAAAAAATGGAGTCTGGCAGGCAATGGGATCCTGGGACATCGATCCGCTGTATGGGGATCGGAAGTATGAGTGGACGGATGCGGGTAGCGGAGCCACGGCACAGGCGACGTTGACCTTCAAGGAACGGGTCTACCCGATTGCCGAGGTCAACTACGTTCTGTTCGGTTTGGTGAATCGACTCGCTTATGATGAGGGGATTCTTCCGAACCTAACAAGCAAATACGCGATGGCTGACACCGTCCATCTGTACCGGTCATTCGGCGGCGGACTGACAAGCATGGCCATGTGGAAGGCTGGAAAGAGCACGAAATACGAAACGATCATTGGCAAGGTCGCATGGGCGAGGTTCGGATGGGAGTGGGCTGGTGACGCAAATGCCAATCCGCCCATCGACATGCCAAATGCCAAGGCGAATGGACTGCCCTATCCGCACGGGCCTCTCAATTACAACATCTCTTTTGGACAATTGGTGGGCGATGGTAACCCGGATAACTGATTTCATGTGGCAAACACTGCCCATGTATGGGATCCTGCTAATACTTTACCTCTTGGTCTTGCCCGGTGCCTCGATGGTAACGCTCTACTCGGGCATCAAGTTACTAACGAGATCCATTCAGCAACCGGCAGGCGATGAACGAAGTCGACGCCGGTATCGCCTAGTTGGAATTCTGGTGACGTGTTTGGGGTGCGCAATGTGCTTTCGTTTTATCGTTCTGAACCTTTGGTACGCCATTGAGACCGCTCCCGCAAAGTAGTCCCCAGAGAAGAACAGAGTACTAAGCCACCAGAGAAGAACCGAGCACCAAGCCACGATCAGACGGACGAGCCGGAATCGCCAACGGGAAACGGGAAGTGAGTGAGAACGACGATCGGGAGAAAGCGGCTGCCACGGAGCTCACTCTATATCTATGCGTATAATGAACGGCGGAGGCGAGAGGTTCGGAACCCTGTCAGATGAGCAGAATAGCGCGAGAGCCCCGCTTCTGGGACAGGAAAATGGGTCAGGACTCTTTTCACGCCGTAGAGACTTGGCCGGTGAGGGGAAGCCGCAAGCGGAACGACGTGCGCAGCGCGAATTGCGCCGCAGATTGATCTTTAACAATTCGGTAATCAACGCCGATTCTTCGTGAGCGCGGCCCAGCGAACTGCCGCGCTGGGAAGGCGGTCTGTGCCCGGCCGGAGGGTGAACTGGGGCCGTGGTCTGCGCATTAGAAAACCGGTCTACCGGGTCCTGCTGCCAAAATCGACTGGACGGCCGTTCCGTACCACGCCGCGCAAGTCCATGCTGCTCAAGGCGGATCGTCGCTCTGAAGTACGGCGGTGCTTCCGGCCGGCGCGAAGGTTCAATCGCGGTGATCCGTTCGTCGGGAACCTCAACGACCCCGTGAGCCTACACAAGTATCTCTACGTCCATGGTGACCCCGCCAACTACCTCGATCCGACCGGGATGTTTGAAGGGTCGTTGATAGGAGCAACAATAGGCGCCTCCATCCGCGCCGGCTTGAGTTCGATGACGGTCTCGGCCGTTTTCCGCGGGTTCGGCGCCGGCGTTGACCTAGCGGCGGGGGCCAGCCTTCGTGATGTTGCCCTTGACTTTGCCCAAGGTGTTCTCTTCGACACGGCCCTCGGCGCTTTCCTCGGTGGCGGCGGCTACGCGCTGACTCGCGCCTTTGCCTCGAACGCCTTCAAGATTAGAGCCATTGGACAAGCAATTGGCAACTTTCCGGGATGGCGAATACCCGGCTCACCGTGGTTGATGACGAATGTGTTCCAGCGCGGATTGGCGATTGAGAAGGCCATCCTAAGCCGCTCGGCGAGTTTCCTCGGAAGGGTAATCCAGAACTTCCCGGTGATTGATGACTACGTACGAATCGGCGGGCAAGGGATCGCAACCTCGATCAAGAGCCTGGACATGACCAGGAAATCCTACCAGTCGGCATCTGGTTTACTTAGCAGACTCAGAGGCTACGCCAAGGTCCTCGATAACTTCACTGGCGTGCCCGGGGGTACATTCCCCGTCGGGATCGGAACTCCGAATCCGATGAACCAGAAGGTGCTATGTCTTGTGTTCGAGCAAGGGTCTGCCACGTCAACACAGGTCAATGCGCTCCTTAGCTTCCTGCGCGAGGTTCCGGCTCGCTATCCGTCTATCAAGGTCGTCGTGCAATTCATTCCGTAACGCAAGTGAGTCACCATGGCGTGGTCTTGGTTGTTCCGAAAACCCGTTCAGCCGGTGCCTTCCCCAATGCCGCAAGTCTGCTATATCTACTACTGTGAGAGGAGTCTTCTCGTTGTTGCATCCCACAGACAAGTGGACGGCGCGTGCCCTTCCGGCGGGCCGGCGGCATTGCTTCCCCGCCATGCTTCAGCGGATCAGATCGGAGAGGCGGTCCTGCGTTCGCTCCGAGGCGGTCGGGAGCGGTTGACGGAAGACGAGGGCAAAGCGGAGCAGGAGCAGATCTTGAAGCTCTCGGGCGAACTCGATCTGCGATCTCTGGAGAAGAACCGACAACTCATACATGTGTGGTTAGAGGGTTCCGAGACCTCGCTTCACATACGTCCTGCAAGACAATATCAAACAGGCGGATACGTACATTTGCAGGGATCGCCCGAGTACACCGCTCCGCTCGAAGCACACGCCATTGGAGTGACGATCATTAGGCTCATGTCGGAGCCTCCATTGGAACCAATGTGTCACATACCAAGCCACACTTGATGCCCCGCGCTGGCATATGAACCTCGTGGGGGGGGCACGAGGGAAGGCGATTGCGTGAATTGATACGCGGGGACGCGGCACGCTTCGTAGCCGGATGGTGTTCCGCGAGGAGTAGTTCTTTGACAATTCGATAACCCAGGCGGGCCGCCTGGCCAGCGGCATGGGTGCGCTCCGACGAGGGCGCCAGACTCGTCGGATACTCGCCCCGACCGAGCTGGACGGCGAACCGGGTGCCTGCCGCTGCATGTGAAAAGCGGTTTACCGCGATCCGTGCCCAAAGTCTGCTGTACGCCCGTTCCCTGCGACTTTGCGCAAGTCCTTGTTGCTATGAGGGAACCGAGGCCCTGAAGTGCCGCGGGGCCCTTGGGCGGGCGCGAAGGTTCAGTCGTGGCGACCCGTTCTTCGGGAAGCTCCTCGATCCGTCCAGCTTGCACAGGTTCCTGTACGGAGAAAGCGATCCGGTAAATAGATCGGATCCGAGTGGCAACTTTGCTCTGTCTATCGGATCGCTAGTCAGCGTCGGTTCGCGCATGCTCTCCGGCCTTAACACCGTGTCGCTAAGTATCATCACGTTCCGGCTGAGCTACCGAACAGGTACTTTGCTCTACGATCTGCTCTTGGCCGAGGAAAAGATCAGTTTGGAAGAGGCCGCAGCCGAGGCTTTGGACATTGGCAAGGAAGCCGCGACCGAGATCGCGATGAATTACCTCCTTAATATTGGCTCCCTGAAGGGACTCGCATCCGTGGCTAGGAAGCTGGGACAGCGAGGTATTTTGCGCACATTCGAGGTGGCTCAGATCAATGGTCGTCTCGCGGAGCACCTAATTGGGAACAAGTACCTGATGTGGAGGAATACGGCTCGGTTCTTCGGCAAGGTGCCAGACTTCATCGACACGTCCGTGATAAGGGAAATCAAGAACGTTGCTGTGCTTCGATGGTCCGGCCGCATCAAAGAGCAACTTTCAGCGCTGGCTACTGGCGCGAAGGCGACAGGACGCCAGTTCTTCATACATGTGCGTCCAGGTACGGACATTCACCCTAGCGTGGCGCAGAACCTAGAGCAAATCTTTGGTCCAGGTCAACAGGGAATCCTCTGGGACATAATTGAAGACTTGTCGGACACGATGCGAGTCGTGGGTTAGAACTATGGATCTGTCGTTCTCCATTCTTTGTACGAAGCCTCTCGGTAGAATTCTGGGGGACATCCTGACGGGAGTGTCCGACAGTGAGGTGTTTTCCGTTTCTGAAGTCAGTATCTGCGGTCAACTGTCGGACTACGACATTGTCCCGGAGAAAGCCAGCAGTCTACCTCGGGGTGGTGTGACCCTGAAGGCCCCACAGGGCACGATTGAACTTGACTGGAACTACGGCCCGCAGGCATTCGGACAAATGATAACTGGCGATTTGCACGTAAAGAAATCCGCCGTTCCGAAAGTGCCATCCATGCTTGATAGTCTTTCGGTTCTCGGCGGAGCCGCTTACGCTTATGCCGATGCTCGCCATCTAGTCTTTGCTGACAGCCGCGTGGTATTCAAGAAGAAGAGGACGCTGCTCCCCAGTCACAGCTTCTACGCAGTCTATTGGCATAACTACTTCGGTGAGATCTTCGCGAGAGAGATGTGTTCGTCGCTTCAAGAGGGCGTTTTTCGCTATCGTGTGTTGCCCAGCGGCGGTGTCAGCCTGCAGGTGCAGGAGTTTCCACCGAGCGACGATGATGTGTGTGCTCGTATTGCGGGCTATTGGCCAGTATTCGAAAAGTACAATCCAAACGCAAAGTTTATTCCGCCAATCGATATCGACTACTCGGAAGTTCGGTCACTTGCCGGCATGGTTGCCGAAGAAGGGAAGTCTGTGGGCACGGTTGTGGGTGATCCTAACGACTTCTTGCGTCGGATTCCCGAACTTCGAAGCGTCTTTGTTACATGGGCTAAATCGAAGGGGCTGATTCCGGGTAACGAGAGCGAATTTCTCGAATTCGTCCATCGTCACCGCGGAGAGATAGAAGCGAGTCCGAGACTGCTCACGGCGTGTGTGGCAGGGTACGGGGAACTTATTAGAGCTTCGCAGACCGGATACTGGTCTATGGGGAGATTGTTTGCGCGCGGCGAGCCGGTTGTTGCGTTTCGTGGAAGGCCGTGGGCATCACGGCGCGTTGTACTGGAGGTCATCGAGGCGCTGGATCTCGAACTGGATTGATGTTCGCAGATCCAGTCCAGCGACCTTGTTCGCGGCTACAGGAAGGAATCGCGCCGCAAGATACGACGGATTGGCACGAGTTGTGCGGGTCACGGCTTTCGTTACATTCACACGAGTTGGTGGAGTCGTGTCAAGGGATAGGTTCAACGTCCGACGCAAACTGTGTACGACAGAAGCGGGCAGGGAATCTGACTTCCCTGCGGCGACATGCTGCCGCGGATTGGTCTTTGACAATTGAGCAAACGACGCTGAGCGTCACGCCAGTGAGCCCCGGGCGCTCACCAGTCTGGTCGCGTGGGTCAAGGTGACGCGTGTCAGCCGGGGCGGCGGATCGCGCCCGTGGCCTGCGCCATTTGCAAACCGGTTTACCGCGGCCTGCTCCCCGAGGTTGCTGGACGCTTGTTCCGTAGCTCGCCGCGTAAGTCCGTGCTGCTCTAAGCCGATCGTCGGCCTGAAGTGCGGCGGTTCCTTCTGACGGGCGCGAAGGTTCAATCGTGTCGACCCGTTCTTCGGGAACATCCAAAATCCCCTGAGCCTGCACAAGTATGCGTACACGCATGCAGATCCCGTGGGTCAGGTCGATCCGACCGGCAAGTGGACGTTGGGGAGTTCGATGATGACCGGTGCGATCATCGGCGGGCTGGCCGGGATGACCTTCGGTGCCGTGTACGGGGCGCGCAAGACGGGAACGGTCATGGGAACGCTGGGATATGCGTCCCTCGGTCTAGTACTGGGTGCCACCGCAGGTGCCGCCATTGGAGGAGGCGTCTATCTGGGTGCAGGGGCCGGTCTCGGCCATCTCGGACGGGTGCTATTCCGGGGAGCGATAGAATTCTGGACAAAGGTGCGACCGGCCGCGAACTCAGGTTACTTCTTGTTACATCAACATAGCCGATCGTTTATGGCTTTTGCGTTAGGCTTCGGCGCAGGAGCGTTCGCAGGAGTCCTGCATCCCGAATGGGATGCACTGGCCAGCGCTGGTGGCATCACGACGTTTACGTTGGCGAACGAATTCCTCGTCGGGGGAGCAATCCACAATAGGGCGCTGCTTGGGGATGCCTTGTTTGGAGCATCTGGGTACATGGCGTTTGTCCGACACGCCCACTTCCTGTTTCGGTGGATTCAGCCTGCCACATTCATTGGATCGTACTTTACCGCGGGATTCACAGTTGGTTACGCCTACGGCTACGGTGTCCGGTCTATCTACGATCATCTGACGGAACAGTCGTGATGAGTGCAAATGTGACGAAGCCATTGATGCGTGGAAAGGAACGAATCTCATGTGGTTGTGGCGTTCCGTTAGGTCGCAGCGGGAGCGGTTCATCCAAGGGAAAGAAAAGATGTCGAGTGAGGCATTCGCGCTTCAGATCAATTGCCGTCGGCAAGGGGCAGAGCTCGCCATCGCCGCTCGCAACGTAATCGCTAGGATCTGTCGAATTGAGGCAGTATTCATCCATCCGAACGACCGCGTCACTCAACTTGAGACGATGATGTACTACAGCTGGCTTCATGACCAGAACGGGACGTTCTCTGAATTGGGCGTGACACTGGAACTTGAGTTGGAATTGAACAGGCACCTCACAGGTTTGAAGTTACCTCCTTACGGTGAGGGGGACGTCTTGGCAGAGGAGAGGCGATCTCTTACGTTCGGGGAATGGACGGCCGAGGCCGCGCGCCGTCTGGAGGAGTTCATACGGAGAGGGGAATGAAAAGCACGGGAGTCTTTTCTCTGCCAACGAAAAGGGACGGGAGTCGATTCAACGGATCGGGCCAACTGCTGACGCGTGACATACGGCAGTTGGACAGGGGACGGGAGTCGTTTCTCTTGACCGGGAGCGTTCCGGTGGCATAGGAGCCGGAAAAGGAGTCGGGTGTCTTTGTATCGTCAAGGATTTCGCGTATCGTCCTTCTTGTGGGGGAGGTGCCAACGAAAAGGGGACGGGAGTCGATTCAACGGATCGGGTCAACTGCTGACGCGTGACATACGGCAGTCGAAAGCAGGCGATTAGTTGCAGACGGCACGCATAGCGCCGCAGATTGTTCTTTGACAAATCGGTATACGCCCGCGGGCGCCACGCCTCCTGAACGGGTGCGCGCGGCAGACTTTCCCTGCTGGACAAGCGGGCATGCACTCGACCGCAAGGTGAATCTCGGCTTTCCCGCGCGCACACCGAAAAACTGATTTACCGGGTCCTGCTCGAAGAACCTGCTGGACGCCTGTTTCCTTTCTCGCGTCGCAAGTCCTTGCCGCTCTAGGCCGACCATCGCTCTGAAGTACGGCGGTGCCCATGGCGGGCGCGAAGGTTCAATCGCCTCGATCCGTTCTTCGGAAACCTCAACAACCCGCTGAGCCTGCACAAATACCTGTACGTACATGGAGATCCGGTACAGGGGGTCGATCCTACGGGAGAGTTCCTCGTGGGCGTGGCAGTTGGCCTGTTCGTAGTCAGTTATATTACCCTATTTGCGCTGGCGACCAGGGATGTTTACTGGGCCAAGTTTGCAGCCAGGGGCCGCGTGATGCGCGTTCCGGTGGATGTGGTGCTTGTGAAACACAGTGCACCACCTGGCCCGCCGGACTTTAGTCTAGTGCCGTGGGAGGAATCTGATGTGCGTGCGAGAATGGAAGAAGTAATCGACTACTGGAAACGAAAAGACATCGAGATCGAATACAGATCGATCAAAACAACCATCAATGACGATTGGGGCATTATGGAAGCGGACAAGTATGGGCACGGCGAGCTAATGAAAGTGGTTGACGAACTATACGTTGACAGGCCAGTCTTCATTTTTGTTCCGACGATCGACGTTGAGGGAGATTCAGGTGTCGCGGGCGTATCCGCTGGAGGTGAAAGGAGAGGATGGGCCATACCGAGGTTCGCGAGTTCAAAGGTTGCTGCGCACGAAACGGGACATATATTCGGTCTGCTACACTATCCCATTGATTCCGACAACCTCATGTATTACGACGGGGGAAGGGGTTTGTACCCGCCGCTAACACAGAGTCAGATAGGAAAGGTAAAGGTCACTATTGCCAGTAACGGCTGGGGCTACTGACCCACTGGATGTGGGTAGGAAACTCCTAATCAAGAAAAGGCTACGAGTGACACATGACAGGAAATCCGTACTTGGCACCCAGAGGAGACGGTTCGCTGCATCCACAGGGCACGAGAACATCGTCGCGACGTGCGAGTTGGAGAGATGTACTGGTTCCCTGCGTTCCGGTATTCACCTTGAGCTGCGCTGAGGTAACGCTGTTGGTACTTTCGCGACACCTTCAACTCCCCATGATGCTGGATGTCTTTCTTTCATGCTTACTAAGGTGCTTCACGACGTGCGTAGTGCTTGCATGCTGGCTTGGCGGAGCGTGTGTTGCGGGACTAATGTTGGTTGCCGTTGGGCACCAGACACATCAGGTGCGACGATCGATAGATGTGGTTCTAACCATATCGGTAATTCACGCTTTTTGTTTCAGCACGGCATATCTCATGGCTTCAGTCATCATAACCGTTCCTATCCGAATGCGGTGATGTTCCTGTCGAAAAGAGGAAGAAACGGGATCAGGACGCTTTTAGCGAAAGGGACAGGCGGCGCTTTCTCGCGGACGCTGGCTCGTCCTGCGATCTTCCGGATGCCACTAGCACCAGTCCAAGTGTTCTCCTCCAGAATTTGAGCGAGAAATTTTCGAGAAAAGAGGAAAACCTCCGTGCTTTTCCGGGGGTTTCGTGCGTTTAACACGTAGCAAGACCCTCCTTGGCCTGTTGCTGACGCAAGCCGATGATGGTTGGCCCCTCGCGTTCTGCGCGCCTTCCGCCCCCCACACCCCCCCCTGAAAGTACTGTACGGGAACTAAACTGTTACGATGTTTGTCATGGAAGAAGCGGGGTCAGGACTCTTTGAGCAAAAGGGACAGGCGCGCTTTCTCGCGGACGGTGGCCCGTCCTGCAATCTTCCGGATGCCACTAGCGAAGATGGTCCATCCACAGGCGACTCCGTCGTCGAACCGAGACCCGACGCCCGGATCGATCACGACGACACGCACGCCTAGCCCTGTTCCTCCGGCAGCGCGTTCCTTTTCTCCGTCACCCCCTTCCTAAATGCCTGGGCGACCCATTATGGTGGTTCCTGGCGTCGCCCGGGCAACCAAGGGAAATAGGGCAAGAATGCTGGTGGTTGCTCTCGCATCGTTCTCGCACGGTGTGTTACAATGCCACCTGCAGTGCAAAAAGGCATTTCCCCGATCTTTAACAATTTGGTAACCAAAGCGGGGCGGGCGGCCAGTCCCCCGCCGCCTCTGCTGGGTACGCAGGCAGGCCCAGCCGGAAAGAAGATCGCGGCCGTAGCCCGCGCCCCGGAAACGACGGGCTTGCCGCGCGGTGGTCCAAGAATCTGCTGGACGCCTGTTCCCTGTGTCGCCGCGTAAGTCCTTGCAGCCCTAAGCCGGACCACCGCTCTGAACTACGGCGAAGCTCTTGGCGGGCGCGAAGGTTCAATCGCGTCGACCCGTTCTACGGGAACCTTCGCGACCCGCTGAGCCTGCACAAGTACCTGTACGTGCATGGGGATCCGATCAGCGCAATCGATCCCACGGGAGCGTTCTTCTCGGTCACTTCGATGATGACGGGCCTGGTCATCGGTCTAGTGCTATTGGACATTGGCGTTCGCGCATACATGTACTGGGGGCGCCCGGCAATCTATGGTGGATGGGGCCACCCTGATGACGCACCGAAGTCAATCTACCAGGCTCGACTTAACCGCATGCATGCAACTATGGACGTAATGGTGCGTGTAGGGGATGCCTATGCGGCGGGAGGAATCCCCGCCGTGAACGCAGAGTTCCCCCATTGGAATCCTCCCGGTGGGTTCACGCCACTGGTCGGGTCAATCGAGCTGTTCCCACACGAGCATTGGGATTCACTCCGTTCGTGGATGCGCTATACGATGATGACGTACACTCGAATTGATCCTCTGAATGTCACGGTGGCAAAAGACGTAGAACGTAATGCGATCTATCCGGCTGTACTCAGCCGGATAGATCGTGCGTTGAACTGGGCCGACTTCGCGGGAATTCGGGAATTCGGGGATTCGCTGATGCGGATTGAATTCCCGCGCCGCCTTCACGT
>Ga0209723_1002504_pt1 | contig 24455 bp, 16 predicted proteins | sample BiotimSIPDNA_2_FD_185750 | JGI IMG/M metagenome (GOLD analysis project Ga0209723, IMG submission 185750) | Anaerobic biogas reactor microbial communites from Washington, USA - Biogas_R2 time_0 SIP DNA (SPAdes) (version 2) | ecosystem: Engineered > Bioreactor > Anaerobic > Unclassified | place...
TCGGTCGAAAACCATTCGTCGAATTCTTGCAATGTACGGGGATAATCAACTCCACCCACAGGTAACTCGCTTCTTTTGTCCATAACCTAAATATAATTTAGGTGTATTTAAGTGGATACCCCACTTATGGTAATTGTGATTTTTTCTAAAATTAAGCATCCATTTTAAACGATTATGATTATTATCAAAATTTTAAGACAAAAAGTTACAATTTGGTACCAAACATATCAGTTGTTTTATAGCATCCAAAAGACTATACTTTAATATTAAGCCAGGCATACAGATTATATCAATGCCAACTATATTATTTAGGAAAAACATTTGCTATTATATTCAGGTCCGATTCAAGAAATTTACAACATTCGGCATGAAATCAAATATTTTAAATATTACCTGAGTGATTTTTGAAATACAAATCGGTTTGATTCATAATAAGGAGTATAATATGATCTGCAAATTACTTTCACTTCCGGTTAAGCTTGTTTCGGCGTTTATCAGTTTAATAACAGGAATTTTTAAAATATTATTTTCTTTAGGTTATGGTACATTTCGTCTGATTTTTAATCATATACTTGGTACTGTCTTTGGCGCATTAATAGGTTTAGTTTTAGGACACAAACATATAGGTATCAAACTATTTTCTCATAAGAAACGAATTATTAAGAAAAAATCATAGATTAAATGATTTTATTAATTTAATTTGGTTCTCTTTTTTCTGAATTCGAGCATTACTTTATACAAGCTTTTTTCAATTCGCTATATATTTTGCTGTCCAGTATTTTAATGAAAGCAAATTTTACATCCAATTTTATTCTTTTTGGCACAAAAAAAGCTTAAAGCATACTTTATTAATATTCACTCAAAGAATAAAATTATAAACGGTAATAAATGCTATCCTTAATTATTGTAGTTTTTAGTCTTACTTTTTTATCATTTATCTGTTCACTTCTTGAAGCAACAATTCTTTCTGTTACCCGTCCTTATATTCAGACATTAATAGATCATAAAAAGAAGGCTGGCTATCTTTTAAACAGACAAAAAAATCAGATAAATGAATCCCTTTCATCCATTTTGACTCTCAATACCATTTCTAATACAACAGGTGCTGCTATAGCAGGTTCAATAGCATTAGAACTTTTTGGAAACAGATGGATAGCAGTTTTCTCTGTTGCCCTCACTTTATTGATTTTAATATTTTCAGAAATAATTCCAAAGACAATTGGGGCGAATTACTGGAAAGTACTTGCGCCATGGTCATCGTGGGTTCTTCAGGTATTAATCATTACTCTTAAGCCAATTGTTATCCCTGTTAATCTGTTAGTAAAATTGATATCACGGAAAAATCCTGTTTCCAGTATAACCAGAGAAGACATTCTCAGTTCACTTCAACTTGGACATATCAGTGGAGCCATTGAATCATCGGAGTTTATACTTGCAAATAACTTGTTTAAAGTTCAGAAGACTCTTATTAAGGAGATCATGACCCCCAGAACTGTTGTCTACACTCTTCCCCCAGAACAAACAGCTAAATCTGTTATTCACGATATAGAATTTTTGCATTATTCACGCATACCTCTTTTTGATAAAGCCTCCAACAATATAACTGGCGTTGTGCTCAGACGTGATATAATTCTCAGTATAGCACATGGAAAACCGGATATAAAATTAAAGGATCTTGCATCCTCACCGATTTTTATTCCGGAAATTCTTTCTGTTTACACATTATTAGACCGACTCATTTCTCGTAAACGACATCTTGCATTCATAATAAATGAATATGGTGATTATGTTGGCATTGCAACTATGGAAGATGCTATTGAGACACTCCTTGGAAGAGAAATTGTAGATGAAACAGATCTGGTTATAGATATGCAGGAACTTGCCAGACAACTTTTAAAAAAACGGATGCATAATATGCAAAACAAGCCCCGTAAAAAATAGACTCTGTTCAAGTATTTCTTGTTAAAACTGCCAGGATATGGATACGTTCCATATTTTTAGAAAAGTTCAACAAGAGCGTATAACTTACAACTCAATTTTTTCTCAGCATTTCACAATAGTTGAAATATCATTTCTTAAATATTATTATTTTTAATGAAAACAAAACATTAAAACATTCTGGGATGTAAACAATGGCTTCTTTCCGTTAATTAATTCCTTTTGCTTTATGTAAATACTTATCTACAATATAAGTCACTTGTTTTCTGAAAATCGGTTTTTCCACAATTATCGCCCCCCTTTTTTTTAATGTAATAGCCTCTGGAAAAGACACATGCTTTGTGAATACATGAAATCTGGCATCTGTCAAAAGTATTTTCAGAGATGAAAAAACATCCAGGGCATTGTAGGTATTACTCGGGGGGTCGATATCAAGCAAAATGTTGAAAACAGCGTAATCACAGCAAAAGTTTATTATTTTTTCTGGATCTTCGAAATGAGCAATAACAGTTTCTTTGCTGAACATTTTTATAATTGATTCTGAAAAAGCTGTTTGTGCTGCAAATAATACTATTTTTACATCAGATGGACTAATTTCTGCAACAACGGCTTCATTCTGTTCAGGATAAGATTCGTTTACACAGTTATCTTCAGAATTATTCTTTGTTTCTATTTGCTGTTTTCGTATAAGTTCCCACCTGTTGCGCGAAATAATTTCCAGTAACTCCCGTAATCTTTTTCCTTCAATTCTTTTTTTCAAAACAGTTTTCTTTCATTCATTTTAATAGATTAAGACACTGTTCTTCTTATAGTACTACTCATTATTATATATACCCTTCCCAATCTGTTCAAGGGACAAAAGTGTTCATATAGCCGGAAGTGATAGAATTTCTTTGAAAACTCTTACCTTTTGAGATGGAGCGGTATAATTCTTAACCTGTGTTTCTCTTCAAGTTTTTCTATCCTGTTTTCCAATTCTTCGATTTTATTTTTAAGCTCATCAAGTGTTACAGTTTTTTGATCACTTTTAATAAATTTATTTAAATAATCAGATGTTTTCAAATTATCCTCTGAATAAATACTCACATTGCCCATGAAAATTAACATTGCTAATAAACAAAACATTGAACGTACAGACATAAACGTTTGACCTCCTGATACCGAAAGTATAATAATTTTTGGAATGAATTTACTGATATTTTCGAATTGGTTTTTGAGTTATTGTAATTAAGAAGCGTGTTCATGATCCAGAACAGTTTCACTTAAAACCACTGGCATCCTTAAAAGAACTCTTTATCTCGTTTACCTGGATATCAAGCAATCCTGAATTTTGAATGTTATCGAAGGGAGATTTGAAACTGACCATTTTTTCCTTTTTAGCTGAAAACCGTTAAAAAACATCTGTTCCAAAAATTATTTCAAATAGCGCGGCTAACAAAATGCAGGACGGAAAGTGATTCAAAAAATTTTACGAAATAACTCTGATCTCATTCGGTTTAGTCTTTAAATGCAAGCAAAACAATCATGAAATACGTTTCGTACAGATTTGTGTGTATAAAGTGTAGATTATTTGATTGCCGAAAAAAGCAGGATATACCTATTTGGCCAATTTCGTGAAGATGAACGTGAAAAAGAATCGTCTGGTTTAGATTTTTTAAGTTATTTTGAAACGACCAACTTTCTTTAGTCCTGATTATTGCTTTTTGTCTCTCAACACACCTATTTTAACTTTAAATCCTGCTTTCAAATAGAAATGAAGGTGTCTACAGCCAGAAACTGATATTTTTTTTTACATTACTCAGGTATAGCAATTAATCTTAACAGGGGTTTTAAATTTCTACTTAGTTAAAATGATTTTTTGTACTGATTTCATCACAAAAAGCTACAAGACTTGTAAAAAACGATTTAAATCAGAGTATTAAATTTTTTTTCAACAATTTTTTCTGTAGATTAGTATTATTTGAAAAACATTTGTATTTTAATTATTGCAAACGCAGATGATTTTTCCTGGTTATAAGGTTAAGAACTAAGGAGATCTGACTTGCATAAAGGATCGACAAAATTCGGGCAGGTATAATAGTTTATATGTGAGTTTCTTTTGAAGTTATGCTTAAATATTTATTTTTGAGCATAAAGGTTTTGTAGATTCAATACTAGTTATAATGATTATAATGAAATGTTTGTAATTAATTTTAAATTGGAACACAGGTATGAATAAGATCGTTTTTTTAGTTCTATTAGTTATTTCTATGACTTGTTCACTTTACAGCCAGGCTAACAGTATTCTGCTGATTCGTTCAAATGGAGCCAAATATAAGAAAATTGAAATAGGAATTAAATCAGCAATTAACAAAAGCATACCAGTTAAATCGATTGTTTTCAGAAATGAAACTGAGGTTATAAATACCATACGAGCCAATTCACCAAAAATCATTGTAGTTATGGGAATGGACCTGATCAAAGTATGGAAGAAGATCCAACTGGAAAATCAGAATATTAACCAGATACCGTCGATTTTGCTTGAGAATGAGTTTTCAGGTATTAATTTAGGTGATTTGTCAAATGTTTGTATAGTTTCATATGAACCGAAATTAAAAAATTATATAGAGAATTTTAACAAGATAACAGGAAAAAAGCCCCAAAATATTGGAGTTGTTTATTCTTCAAGATCCAGAGATCTTGTGAAATCTTATCAAAATGAAAGTTCACTGTTCAATTCAAATCTACATGCAAAAGCTGTTGTAGCCTCCGACCCAGAAAACAGTATTAAAACAATAGTTGATAATTTTACCAACCACTACAATACTGATTTAATCATTATTCTTGATGATCACGTAATAATTAATAATGAAAATATTAATTCTACCTGGGTACCTGTACTATCTCCAATAAAAATACAGGTTGCTGTTCCATCCGATTATTTTTATGAACTGGAGCCGAAAATAGGTACTTTTGCAATACAACCTCATTATTCGGAAATTGGGTATGTAATTGCTTCTGTAATAAATATTGCAGAAGCTAATAACTGGAAATTGAAGCACAAAAGCATATATACCGATAAAACTGTTTTTTATTCCAGGAATAAAAATGGATCTATCAGTAAGAAAAATCAGATTCAAAACAAGGTTATTGCTTCTTTTCACCCACAAACCGAAAGTCCCCCCGAAACACAAGTTTCCATGAGCCCACAAAATCCCGAAAAGAATAATACTGATCAAAAGCAAACACTTTCAGACTCGATTGTTACCAGTACAATTGAATCAGAAAAACCAGCAGATCCTGTAGTTGAAACTAAAACAGTTGGAGAAGAACCCCTTACAACATTATCTGCTGTTGAAAAGAAAAGTGTTTCAAACAAAAAATCGCAAGTTTCAACTTCTAAAACTGTTACCAAAGATAAAAAAGTTCAGTCTGAAATTAAAAAACAAAAAAGTGAAACAAAAAAACAATATACAGAACCAACGGTTTCTTCAAAAATACCTGATAGTAGCAAAGAAGAAAGCGAATCTCCCCAATTATCTGCATCAGATAATGAGGAATATGAAATAGTAATAACTTCAAAAACATCCAATATTTACAAGGAACTTACATCAGACCTTCCGGTTTTGGGTATTGGCAGGTCTGGAGATGTATTAAAGGTTATGTCTGAAGACAGCTTGTGGTATTGTGTAGATTTCTTTGGAACTTATGGATTCTTGTCTAAAGAAGATGCCTGCAGTCTTTCTCAAAAAGGGTATTTGACTGAAATATCTGAAAAGGATCATATAGCAACCATAATTGCAGTCATCTTCCTGATTGCCTTGATATTTTTATTTATATTGTTATTTGTAATTAAAAAGTCAAAGCGTGGCAGAAAAAAGAAAATCAACTGTCTGATGATTACAAAAAAAATAAAAAGGATAAAATATTCAAATATTAATGATAAACATATAACACTCATTAAGTATTTAAAAAACTTTGGTTTTCATGTCAGGGTATCAAAAAATGTAGATCAAATAAGTACTTTTTTGCTTTTTAGTTTACCAGATATAATTTTTATTGATTGGCAAATAGAAGTGGATGTTCAGGGGAAAATTTATGAAATATTAAAAGAACAAATGTTTTCTGAAGATTACATGCTGGTTTTTTACAATGTAACAGATCCTTCAGAAATTAGTAAAGATGATTCTTTTGATAACCGGACCTTTTTTCTTAGTAAAAAATTCACTATTTCAGACCTTAATAAAATCCTTTTAATGGTTAAGGTAAAATTTGATACTCCACAACAATTGTCAGATCAGTCCAATTCTTATCTTGAGGGGAGAATCACTGAAGAAACTTTATCAGAAATCGTTCATATGATGGATATCAATAAAAAAACTGGATGTTTACTCGTTAAAAACCTTCATCCGGTTGGAATGATCTTCTTTGAAGAAGGTCTTATAACATATGCTATGACCAATTCAAAAGTAGCAGAACAGGCTGTTTTTGATATCCTTTCAATGAAAAGTGGTAGTTTTCAGTTCTTGCCTGGGAAAAAGCCTACAACACGACAAATGGAACTTGATGTCATGAGCGCATTAATGGAAAACGCTAAATTTGTAGATGAAAATTTAGATAATTCGTCGAAATTGATTGGATGAATCAGAATCGTAGCAGAATACGGACCTTTTAAATAAATGTGAAAATAGTTTAATGCATTTATATAATTCTTCTTCAGAATCTTTATCTGTGTTATACGATTATTCAACTTAAGCGCGATTCAAATATGAATAGTATGGCAAAATGGATTATTCACTGTGGATCGGCCTGTCGGGTATATCTGATATCAACAATGAAATTTGATCATTTCCACTGTTGTATGTGAAAAAGGTCGCATATCTCTTTATCATTTTTCTTTAAAATATTAACTACCTTATCTGCTTTCCTCTCTTTTTTCACCGCAAAACCAACCGTACCATTGATTAATACAGGCAATGGTGTAACAAAGAAATTTAACTGGGATGTAGTTTTAAAGTAATCAACAAAGACATCTTCAATCAAAATACCGGCAGCTATGTTAAGCGACAACAAAGGAAGAAGATCTCCTACTTTTGAAACTCTTTTAAGTCTTGGAGCAGTGGGAAAAAACTGTTTAGAAAATGATTCAATACCTGTTCTCCCCAGAAAATTAACTATCCCAATAACAGTTGAAGAATTAATTGATTCAATATTGAGAGGTTTGCTTATTGATAGAATCACATATCTGGTTTCTGCTTTCCCGTTTCTTTGACCATTAAGCAAGACTTCATAATCACCAAGTTGATCATAGATCAGTACTGTTTTGGTTATTATAGCATCCGGCTGGTCAGCTTTGACTCTAGTAATGAAATCATCATGCTTGCCAAACACCAGAACATCTGTACTCTTTACATGTTTTTCCAACAAATCCTTTATAATTTCCGGATTGGAAATTGTTGGATAAAATACATAAAGATTCTCCTGTGCTAACAGGTTCGTAGTCAGGAGGCATAAAAAAAACAGGATTAAAACATGTTTCCTGATAAAAAAAGTAATTACCATTTTATGATACCAGATATTGAGTTAAAAGTCATTTATCTTTTTTTTGATCTTTTACTTTTGTATAATACTTTGGAAACTTCATATGTTTTTAGATTTTTTTCATCAGTTATTTCTGTTGCCTTTTTGAAATTGAGTACAGAATACATGGAGATTGCCGGATAAATCATTATTCCACTATGTTCCCAATTATCTAATTTCAAATCAAAAATTATTTCAGCAGCCTGTTCTCCGAGTGCTACCGGGTCAGGAATGACAGCGAAAGTACCAAAATCCAGTTTGGGATCTACAAGAGACTCAACTCCTGCAATAAGCGGAACTTTCTCTTTTTTAAAGACAGGAATCCAGACATTACCAAGCAAATGTGGTTTTAACAATACATTATCATTAACAAGCCAGAATGCATCCACATTCTTTTCTTTAAGCAACAGTTGCAGGGAATTGTTGATTTCTTCATGATGTTTCGATGTATCATCACTGATTTCTATTCCTTCAATTGTTATACCTTCTCTGGAACAGAAGAGTGTATGCTGTTTGACGAACTCTTTAAATGGATTTCGGTAGAGAACGCCGACTTTGTTCAGAGGCTTACTGATAACTCGCCTGAAATTCACCAGGGCAGTAACCATTGGCGTTTCATAGGCAATACCAGTTACATTTTCAAAACCGGAAACTGCTCGCTGAATATCTAATGCAAGAAGTGATACTATCTGTACAGATTCTGTTTTTTCTTTATATAGGCTGGAATATTTTTTGTATATACGAATTGCATTATTGCCTATAAGAACGACAGCTTTTGTATCTTTATACCCATTGATCTGCTTATCAATATCCTCCAATGAAGTTTCTTCATTTATTTCAACAATTGAGACTGCGAATTCATCACGAATCTCATTTACAAGTCCGTTTCGGGCCTGGTCAAAAATACTGCCCCTGGCAGTAAGGATCAAAACCGGATCAGAATCTTCAGTAATGTATTGTAACGATTCCTGTGCGGTAATCAAACTGATTAACAAAAGTAATGTGAATGATACCCATTTCATACTTTTAGCCTTTTTCCTATTAATACAAAGACGTGAACTTCTGCAATAAATTTTGCAGAAGTCACATGACTGGTTGTATTGTATTTTGCTTCACAGCATTCAAAACGTAAATTTAAAGCCACCATAGATTACCCTGCCCTGGTTATAAGGTATTCTACTTCCCACTAACAAGCCCCAGGCAGGTAACCACACTTCTTCATCAAGTAGGTTGTCTACATTCAAAATCAGAGATAATTCTTTTAAAAAATCAGATTGGATAAGTTCGTTAAAGTTATATGAACAATATAAATTAACCATATGGAAATGACCAGTGGTTTTATTAAGATTTGAGGAATACTTATCGTCAAGAGATTGCCAGTAAGTATTGAATGCGCTTAGAGTCAAACCATGTCCCATATAGCTGAGACCACCTTTAACACTGACTGTTGGAAGTGGTGTAACATTTTTTTCACCAGTGTTTTCATCTTTGCTTTCCTGGTAAAGAATTGATCCTTCAAACAAAATGTTTTTTGTTAAATAAGCCTTTCCCTCGCATTCCAGTCCGAAAATTGTTGCTTCACCGATATTATCCCAGGTTGGTATCAGGTAATGTTCTCTATCCTGAATAATAAGGTTTTTCATTTTACTGTGAAAACCGTTTATTCCAAATTGAACAGTGCTGTCCTGATAGTTTACTCCTATATCAAAAGTGTTGACTTTTTCCGGGTCGAGATTATTCCCATCAGGACCATCACCCGGTTCACGTTTTACCATTTGTCCTCGCATTGTAGGATTGTCCAGATACAGTTCATCTAAACTCGGTGCCCGATAGGCCGTGCTATACAGTGATTTAATACTGATATTATCAAGTGGATAAAAAATCAAACCAGCTCGCGGGTTGAAATCAACATTAAAATCGCCAACTTTGTTCATCTGTATACCACCGATTGCCTTAAGCCAACTCCAGCGGTAATCCAGTTGAAGATATCCGGAGAAACTGTTTTGATGATGTCCTTCATTGAAAAACAACGTATTGTCTCTAGCATCACCTTCCTCGCCGGTCATAAATCCCCATACTTCACCAAGAACAATATTAAAGTTTTCAACAGGAGTAAATTGATTGGTCTGTTCAACATTTATTTCGAACCCGTCTCTTGATGTCCACGGGAACATCTCTGTTTCCATTTTGGATTGTGTGTATGTCACGTTTATACTTGAAGAATAATAATCGTTGAAAGTATGCTCATATCCTATATCTCCGAAGAGTTTTGACCAGGTAATGCGCCCTGTAGCATCACCTTCAGGCATTATAAAAGGAACGCCTTTGTACATCTGATAGTCAGGAACGAAGTATCGATGAGTCCATTGATTGTATGAACACATGGCACGTAATCCCTTAAAACTAAGTTCGGCAAACAATCCTGGTCCATAATCCGGGATTCTGACATCAATATTGTCGATGCCGCCAATTGTATTCGGATTCGGAGCCTGCCAGTTGGTTTCCCAGCCGCTTCTGTCTGCGTATCGCCCTGCCACAACTAATCCAAAATCTCCAAACTTATAATTGACATTAGCACTAATATTGTTGTGAAGATTTTCTCCAAGCGCCCCGGAAACAGAGAATGAGTTATAATCTCCACTTTTTGTAATAACATTTATTACACCAGAGAATGCCTGTGATCCATAGAGAACTGATCCCGGTCCCCGAATAACTTCAATTCTTTCTATTACATTTACAGGAAAAGTTTCATAAACTTCACTCTTTATACCACCTTCAAGAATTTCTCTTGTTGGCCTTCCATTGATCAGAAGAAGGATATGGCTTGAAGAGGGCATAATCTGGTCACCACGGGCAGAGATTACCGATCTATCGGTCATATAAACAGTTGTACCTAAAAGACTGGGTACCCTTTTAAGAACGTCACCAAGTGTTGTACCGCCAAATCGTTTTAGCTGATCCTGTGAAATAACAGAAACCACTCCAGGTGCATCCGATATGCTTTCTTCAGTTTTTGAAGCTACTGTGACTTTGACAAAAACAAGGTCTTCAAGACTTAAATCTGTACCACCATCCAACGCCAGTTCGTCCTGGCCACTAACTGAAAAAGTTGACATCAAGACAACAGATAAAACAGCAGAAAAGATCCGGTTTCTTTTGTGAATTCTGGCCATAACTACTCCAAACTGTTAAAATGACAGGGAAATAAAACCTTTAATTTCTGATCTCAGTGTACATATTCTATTATTACTGATATTATCATTATAATAAAGTGTACATAAGAATTACATATTTTTCGAAATAAAATATTTTTTTTATTGTATTTGCAACATAATATTGGCGATTATCTGGCTGTATGGTTTTTTTTGTTTCTTTTTTAAGCGACGCAGTCTAAATTCTACTCAGAATTGTATTTTAACCTGATAGTCATATTTATTGTTTCTGTTCTATTGGTATTCAGTAAAACGTTTGCCGATGTTGCAAAAGCATTCGCTCGAAGGAATGATTTTTATTCACATATAAAATCTGGTTGCCTCTCAAAAAGAAGAATTTGATTCCTTTTGTAACAAAATAAGTCAGTTTATTGAATTAACAAAGATCTAAATGCAAAAAACAGTAAGTTTTTGGCAGGTCCGATTTCATTGATTATGAGTACTATACAATAACTTGTGAAAAAAAAGGTAACAACATAAATGCATATTGCTACTTGATTAATTATTCAAAATGAAGTCACAATCCCCCACAATCATCCATGAAGAAACGTGTGCCAATAATTGATATCAGACCTGGCAAAATAAATTTTATAATCAAAGTACCTGTGTTCTTTTTTTATTTGTTTAAAAAAAAAATTGATCTTTCATGCGTGTTCTGATGATATTTACAAGCAAACTTTAAAGAAAGCAATATTACTGTTATCTGAATCAGACGATTCAGATAACAGTAATATTGATCTTCATGAATAATTAAAACCAGGAGGCATATTGTATTTACGGGATCTAATAAAACTACGACATATCATATTTTTACTTTTCTTTATCACCATTTCATCTTCTGAACAGTTAATTTCTCCATCAGAATCTAAAATTAATTATTACGGGCGTATTGATTTTTCTGATGAAGAAAAACCTGAGTTTTGCTGGTCTGGTGTTATTATTGAGGCAAATTTTACTGGTTCAGTTGTTGGAATGAAAATAGACCATCAAAATGCTTATTATGATGTTGTCATTGATGATTTCATTGATACGATTATCAAAATCACATCAGATGATGAGTATATTTTTGCATCAAACCTTTCAGAAAGCATTCATACAGTCAGAATAAAACTTAGAAGTGAAGAACATTCTACGACAGGGTCATTCCAGGGCCTCATAATTGATGATAATCAGGAGCTGAAAGAACCTCCGCCAAAACCATTACGCAAGATTGAATTTATTGGTGATTCTTACACTGCGGGATATGGTATCGAGAGTCCAGACAGGGAGTGTGACCCCGAACAACTGAACAGATATACAAATGTAAATGTTACCTTTGCAGGAAAAGTAACAGAGTCATTCCATGCCCAAAGTATAATTCTAGGATGGTCTGGTTCTGGTCTGGTTAAAAATTACAACACTCAGACAACCCAAAAACGTTCACCAGACCCTTTTCCATATTATTACGGAAGACTATTGGGTGCATCAGATAATAAGGAATGGAATTTTTCGAGCTGGATTCCACAACTTGTTGTTATCTGTCTGGGTACCAACGATTATACACACAATAGAAACCCGCAAACCAATCCACCACCAGATGATTCCATGTTCATTGGTGATTATCATCGGTTTATTGATCGTATAAAAACCAATTATCCGGATGCTTCTGTAATATGCATGTCAACAGGCAATGAAACGTTTGAAAAAAATGTAAAAGAAGTCGTTTCGCAACAACACACCATTTATAATAACCCAAATGTCTATTTCGCTCCATATCCAACATCACTTACAAACACTGGATGTGATTGGCATCCATCTGTCGAAGACAACGAAAAGGTCGCGAGAATACTTATCGATACAATTATGGTGAAAATGGGATGGGATACTACCGGTGCTACAAAAACGAAACACTTATCGTTAAAAAACAATCTTAATGGTTCAAATTTTTCAGTTACTCATTTTTTGAATGCAATTGAATTGAAAAATCAATTTACGTTTCGAGAAACTCTGGTTTACTCACTTTTATCTCTTGACGGAAAAATTATTATGAGAAAAAAGGCAGACAAAAATGGTATTTGTTTTTTCCCAATTACATCCGCTTATAAAGGGGTTTTTGTTGTAGGAAACCACCAATTGGGATGGGAAAAGGTTCTGATTAAATAGTAACTGGTTCAATTGATTGAATTCTGGTAGAATTTTTTCTACTTATTTAAGAAGGAACATTAGCAATCCACAAAAGACCTTTCTAAAGTTATTCTAACCAAATAAAATTCAAAAATATCGATAACGATAAACTTCAAATACGACTACTACAATAACGACAACATAGAAAATAATTTTCAATTCTTTCCCCAAAAACGAAACTGCACTATGGGTACCATACGCCCCCAGACAGAAGATGCAGTGCTGCAATAAGCTATCGCGGGGGTCGTATCCGCTCGGCGAACATGATAATCATATTAGATGTTTACTGTTATCGTCCAAAAGGAGACATATTGGTGAGATGGTCGAAGTTTCTCGTGATGATGAGACTATGTCATAAATGGTTTTCGAAGATGGTGAAATTGAATTATCTTGTTATCAAAGGTTTAACTGTATCAGATTTAAAAATCAGACAGCCTGTCATTTGCTCAATGCCTGAAAAAAATGAAACATGTCAAAAAGCCTACGCAATTAATTGGATTTTTGTGGCAATATTAAAAAACTAACTGGTAGATACAATATGCTTTTATTAATTTGAAAGAAACCTGACGTTCACAAAATAGCGTGAATGCCAGGTTTATAATAGCTTTATTTAAATGGAATTGAGATTATGGTTGATTTTAATGTCAAAACAACATTCTTTTTCCTTCTTTTGATAGTTTCTCAGGTCACAGGATTACATGAAACTATAGTTCCTGGCGGCGACTGGCGAGATACCGATGGAAACCTTGTAGCTACAACCGAAGGCGGCTTTTTACAGGTCGGTGATACTTTCTATTTATGGGGGATGGACAGATCCGCAGATAATTATGAGTTTGTTGCAGTAAACTGCTACTCTTCTACTGATATGAAAAACTGGAAATTCGAGAATAAAATTTTAAAGAAATCAACTCATGCCGATCTGGATGGCGGGGTCGTTGTAGAACGTGCAAAAATCCTTCATAATGAAAATACAGGAAAGTTTGTCATGTGGATGCACTATGAAGGCCACGATGCATACACTATGGCTCATGTAGCATATGCGACAAGTTCCAGTATAACTGAAGAATTCACTTTTCATGATCATTTCAGGCCATTAAAAAGCGATATAGACAGCCGAGATTTAAATGTCTATAAAGATGATGACGGGAAAGCATATCTTATCATTAGTACGAATACTAATTCACGTGTAAGAATCCTTCTGCTCGACGATACCTACACCAGTATCGTTAAAGAAGTGTTTTGCGGATATGCCAGTAGCGGTATGGAGTGTGAGGGTCATGGTATAATAAAATCGGGGGGAATATATTTCTGGTTGATGTCATTATGTACAGGATGGGATTTTAATGATAATCATTATTTTTATGCAAGATCACTTGAGGGGCCCTGGGAAAAAGGCGGTAAAATAGCAACAAGTAACACCCATACTTACGAATCACAGGTTGGCTTTACCCTTACTCTTCGGGGCAGTAAACAAACTGCATTTATTTTCATGGGAGACAGGTGGTCAACAAGGAATTTCGGGAAAACACGCCTGGTTTTATTGCCAATAGTTACAAATGGGACCTCTTTGAGTGTCCCATGGTATGATGAATGGAACCTTGATGCAAAAACAGGGGAATGGTCCCCTTGTGCCAAAAAATTTATCAATAACAATTACACCATTACAGCAAAACATTCCGGTCTTGTTTTAGGAATAAAAAGCGGGAGTAATGATGTAGTTCAGCAAATTCCTGATGGATCGGAAAATCAGATATGGAATATTGAAAACAGGGGAGCATCTCATTTCAAAATAACAAACATTGCAAGCGGTAAATCGTTTGATGTTTCCGACGAATCACGTGAACCTGGAGCAAAACTTCTTCAATGGGACTGGAAAGATTCCTATAATCAGAAATGGCATATTATTGATTGTGGTGAAGGATACCATAGATTTGTTAGTGTCAACACACTCGGAAAAACTATTGAAATTGAAAACAGCTCAAAATATGAGGAAGCAAATGTTGTTTTAGGTAATTTTGATTATAAAGACAATCAGTTATGGCGTTTGACAGCAGTAAATCCTGACATCGTTTCAGGTTCAACATATATGATTGAAAACAGGGAAAGTGGTAAAGTGATTGATGCAGGCAGTGTCACTGGCAGTTCTGATCCTGTAATCCAGAGCACTCCTTTGGAGAAAGCCGGGCAGGTTTGGGAACTGAATGATTTATACAATGGGTATTACACATTAACACTGCCGAACAGATCTCAAACCCTTGACAATTCGTATAAAATTGAAGAAGGGGCTTATGTAACAACTGCAGATTCTGATGAAAAAAAGTATGCACAACAGTGGCAGATTGTAAAAGTTACAGATAATTATTACAAAATTATTAACAGGTTCAGCGGTAAGGTTCTGGATAACAGGAACGGCTCGTCTTCGGAAGGCAATCCTGTTATACAGTATTCAGACAATGCTTCTGAAAGCAGTAATCAGCAGTGGAAATTTATACCTGCAGATCCTGTGAATGTAATACCTTCTGTAAACATTAACCGCAACAGGAACACTGTAATTTACAGTACGATATACGATCTTAACGGGAAAGTCTTAAAACAGAAATATATGAATTCTTCCAAAATGCTGGCTAAAAGTGGATTGCCGGGAGGAGTTTACTTAGTGAAAGCTTCGCAGAACGGCAAGGTAATTTTCCACCGTATACTTCATACCGATTGACTTTTATTTTAAACCCTTCAAATTAATATGAAATAAACCGTTTATTGATATATTGAGCAGATGGGTGTATTACTTGTGAAAGCAATATGGTAAGTTAATGCAACCAGGCAGGTATAAACCCGGTAAACCAATGGCAGAAATGCAAATGATTTTATTACCTGAATGGAGACGATTAATTTACAGCTTGTCGCCGCAGTGCGGGAATGAGCTGCATAGCGGCATTGTGCAGAAAGGGTTTTCTGGCCTGTGAATGTCATAAGGTAATTGTTAATTAATGAATGGTGAATTATGAATTATGAATGATGAATGGAGAGAAAAAAACTACAATCGTTGTCCGTTGTCGTTGTCGTAATCGTTATCGTAATCGTTATCGTATAAATGCATATTATGCGTTCTGGATCTGATTCTTAATACCAATATACGCGAAGCGGATCGCGTAAAAAAATCGTCTGAATTAGGTATTATTATTTTTATTTATTTTTGTTCATTTTTCATACTTCGGATTCAGGTGTTTGTAAATAGTAACAAGGTGAAACCTGAATCTACCAAATAAACCCGATAAATGGTTGTGATATAAAAACGCTTAGGAAAAAGTCAGCTCTGTTTTGGTTATTGGATTAATTGTTTTTTTGTCACGATTTAACCTAAACGGTTAACTAAAAAAGTATGAATTTTCACCTCGTGGAGTACTATATACTAGTGCATCTTTTATTACAATTATATATTTTCAATCGGATTAAGTGTAATTGCCTGGATTTAATGAACTGTGTTTTAACATTCAACTCAAAATTAATCAATCAATATCACTAAAATGTGATGAACCTTTCTTTTTTTAGGAGTTTTTCATGTCTAATAATTACGAAAATCTGTTGAAAAGCAAAATGAGTGATGAGAGTTATAATAAACTCGAAGCACTTAAAAACCCCAAAGTGATTGATTTTGTCGGTTTTTTTGCAGAACATTGTGATCCGGCATCAATCTATGTCTGTAATGACAGTGAAAAAGATATTCAATATGTAAGAGACCAGGCTATTGCCAAAGGCGAAGAGGAAAAACTTGCTTTTCCAAAGCAGACTATTCACTGGGATGGTTATGGTGATCAGGCCCGTGACAAGGAGAATACAAAATTTCTGGTCCGAAAAGAGAATTATGAACGAATGAAATCCCTGAATTCTGTTGAATATGAACAGGGATATGCAGAAATCATGGAAATTTCAAAAGGAATTATGAAGGGTAAGGATGTAGTCGTACAGTTTTTCTCTGAAGGACCTACAGAAAGCCCTTTTACAATTCCATGTATCCAGTTCACAGATAGCTGGTATGTTGCTCATAGCGAATTTATTCTTTATCGTAGTGCTTACAATCATTTTCTTCATATGAAAGATTCCGAAAAAGGTGATTTTTTCCGTTTTATCCATTCTGCAGGAGAACTGGATTCAAGGGGTAACTCGGTAAATCTTGATAAGCGTCGCATCTATATGGATACTCAGGATAACATCGTTTACTCAATGAATGCACAATATGCTGGTAATTCAGTTGGCCTCAAAAAACATTCAATGCGTCTTGCCATCAACAAAGCTGGTAAAGAGGGATGGCTTTGTGAGCACATGTTTGTTATGGCTGCAATGGATGAAGAAAAAAATCGCAAAACATATTTCTGTGGAGCATATCCATCAGCTTGTGGAAAAACTTCAACTGCAATGATTCCCGGAGAAAAAATTGTCGGTGATGATATTGCCTATTTCCGCAATATAAATGGAGAATTCCGCGCTGTTAATGTAGAGTTTGGTATGTTTGGTATCATCAAAGATGTTAATGCCAAAGATGATCCGGTTATTTTTGAAAACCTGATGAAAGATCAGGAAGTTATCTTTTCCAATGTGCTTGTTGGACCTGACAACAAACCGTACTGGCTTGGAATGGGAGTTGATACTCCGGATTCAGGACGTAACCATTTCGGAGAATGGAAAACAGGTGTAAAGGATGCCAAGGGTAATGAAGTTGGTCTGGCACATGGTAATGCAAGATACACAATGAGACTCGACTATCTGGAGAATATTGATAAAGAAGGATTTGAAGCAAAAGATGGAGTTAAAGTTGAAGGAATTCTTTATGGTGGACGTGATAGTGATACTACGGTTCCTGTTGAAGAATCTCCAAGCTGGAAAGATGGTATTCTTCTTAAAGCAGCAACTCTTGAATCAGAAACAACGAGTGCGACTCTCGGTGCTGAAGGTGTGAGAAAACCAAGTCCTATGGCAAATCTGGACTTTGTTTCTTATCCTCTTGGTGAATACACCATGAACAATATCAAATTCGGAGAAACCATAAAGAATTGCCCGAAAGTTTTCAGCAACAATTACTTTTTACGGGGTCCAAACGGAGAATTCCTTACAAGCAAATTGGCGAAAAAAGTATGGCTTCACTGGGCAGAAGGGAGAATTCATGGTAAATATGATGCTTACGATACTCCTACCGGAAAAATCCCTCTGTATAAAGATCTGAAAGATCTTTTCAAAAAACATCTTAATGAAGATTTTTCGGAAGATGATTATACTTATTTGTTTACTTTCCGTTGTACCAAATGGATTGAAAAACTGGAACGTACAAAGGCATTCTATAACAAAATGGATCCTTCAACACCTAAAGAGATCTTTGAGTACTGGGATAATGCAATAGCCAGAATCAGTGCTGCAAAAGATAAGTATGGTGATGAGATCAAGCCGGGTGATTTTAAAGGATAATCCGGTTTTTAACTGAAAAAAAAAAGAATTTTTTTTTTCAGTTAAAAAGGAGCTGTGGAATCACAGCTCCTTTTTTTATTTATTTTATTATTATTTTGTCTTTTTCTGGACGGACTATTTTTTTATGCTTATCTCAAAAAAGTAAAAAAATAGTTCGTCCCGAAATTCTGAAATCCTCTCCAAAAATTCCCAAAAAACTATCCTCTTGCCGCTGATAAGGATATTTAGTATTTACTCAGTATGTTTGAAACTTCATACTTCTTTTTTTTCGGAACAACACTACTGATCTCTTTTTCTGGTGCATTGATGCCGGGGCCACTTCTGAGTGTTACAATAAACGAAAGCACACGAGAAAAAGGCTGGCTTTCCGGGCCTCTTCTGATTTTTGGCCATGCGATTCTCGAATTGATTCTGATCGCAGCTATTTTTCTTGGACTTGCACCGGTTTTGAACCATCCGGCCTTTTTTGTTATTACTGGTATTGCGGGTTCGGGTTTTATGATCTGGATGGCAATCGGTATGTTCAAGAGTCTACCGTTTCTTTCGATCAAAGCACAAACTACAGAAAAAAAGCATTTTCTCCCTTTATCCGGTGCTCTGATGAGTCTTGCAAATCCTTACTGGACTATCTGGTGGGCCACTATAGGATTAGGATATATCATTGGTGCATCTGAATTAGGTATAAAAGGCATTGTTGTTTTTTTTACAGGTCATATTATGGCAGATTTTTTGTGGTACAGCTTTGTATCAACTGCTGTTTATAAGGGGCGCTCTGTTCTTCCTGATATGGCTTACCGACTTCTGATCGGATTATGTGGATGCTTTCTTATTGTATATAGCGTGATTCTGATTTTTAAAAGTATTATCACGATTTTCCAGTAATTTATTTTCTACTCAGATTCTCAAAAACGATTTTAAAGATTACGACATTTACCTTTTCGTTACATTGATAGATAATCCTCATCATTTTTGCTGACGCACTAAAGCGCAATTGAAGAAACTCTGCTGAAATATTGATTTACCTGCAAAGTACATCATTTTTCCAAAACCTTATCATTATTCAGAAATAACGGTAAAAACAGACAAAAGATTATGTTGTACTGATTGTAGCAATAATATCATCTGTTGATGGACGGGTATAATATATCTGATGAACCCGCAGTCCGCTCCCCTGCAGTACAACAAAAACAAGTTTGACATGCATGGAAAATACTGCTGTCACTAATCTTGACTGATTTTATATATTTAAATTGATTGATTATTCTAAAGCGTTGAAAAATAAGATGTTAACAAGATTTAAAATAACCATTCTGCTTTCAATTGAAAACAGTATTTTTTTAAAAACCAAACCTGATTATTCTTTTTTGATTATATTACTTTCCGATGGTAATATAAAGAGAGACTGATTATGCTCAATATCTTCGAATATACTGATTTTAGAAAATATCTGACCGATTATTACGAGGACAGAAAGAAAGAAAACCCAAGGTTTTCGTACCGGCTCCTCACCCTGAAAAGCGGCCTCAATTCCGGTAATTTTGCAAAGATGCTTAAAGGGGAGCGTAATTTAACCATTGAATCTGCAATTCAACTTGCACGGGTTCTTAAACTGAGTAAACGGGAACGGGATTACTTTCAAACAATGATTCTTTTCTGTCAGTCAAAGACTCATGAGGATAAAAAGCAATATTTTGAAGAACTTATGACTTTTAAAGAATCATCTGTATGTATTCTTGATTCAAAAAATTACATGTTTTATGAAAAATGGTATTACACTGCAGTACGGGAAGCTCTTGCGTTTTTTCCCTTATCAGAATATAACTTCGCTGTTCTGGGCAAGAATATCATACCATCAATTTCGGAAAAACAGGTTGCAGAAGCTATTGAGCTTCTTCTCAGCCTTAATCTTATTGAAAAAGACCAAAACGGATTATACAGACGTACAAATATGCTTCTTAGCACAGGAAATGATATCCGCTCAATTACACTTAATAACTTTGTCATTAATACCATGAGACTTGCTGAACAGGCTATAAATACAGGATTAAAAGAGACTAATCTCTCTTCGGTTTCTTTTTCAATTTCAGATAAAGTTTTTTCTGAAGTTCAGGAGGAAATCAGAACCTGCAGACGCAGGATTATGGAAATTGCACAAAATTGCAATTCACCAAACAGAGTATTTCAATTAAATGTACAATTGTTTCCCATGACCGATCGATACGATGGGAGATACTCATGAGAGCATATCGGCTCTTGGTTGCCCTTTTCATTATACAGGCAATGCTTGTTTCTTGCGTGCAGACTGTCAGCCATGGAGGCGGCGGGTCAGAAGTAGAAGTTATCGGATATGTTAATCACTCAAGTGGTGAACCGGCTCCTTTAACCCAGGTTAAATTAATCCCGAAAGATTATGACCCGTTGGTAATGGGTCCTATCCCAGACAGCATGACCGACACCAGTGATACGCAGGGATGTTACAGGTTCAAGGTAACACCCGGTTTTTATAATGTACAGGCAGTTCAGTTAACTGAGCTTACCCGCATACTTGTTACCGGGCTGGAAGTAGCTGGAGATACCACCTCTATAGAGTCAGCTACTCTTCTTGAGCCCGGTGCCGTGAGATTTATTTTGTCCGATAATACAAAAAAAGATGGTCATGTTACGATTCCAGGAACCGATATCCATAAAACCATTCCCGGTGGAAGCAAAGATATTTTGCTCGACTCGGTTCCTGCTGTCGTAATACCAGAAATCCAGTATATTGAAGATGAAAAGGTTGTTTTTGCCAGAAATGATATTCAGGTAAATTCATCCGATACTGCCAAAATAATCAATCCGGAATGGAAATATCAGAAACAAATAAACTTTAATACTACTGCATCTGGTGCGAATGTCAATACTGATATTTATGATTTTGCAGTAATTATAAGGTTATCATCAAGCAATTTCGATTTTACTCAGGCCCGAAATCTTGGAGAAGATATCCGTTTCACATCATTAAATGGCAAATCCCTCTCTTATGAAATCGAAAAATGGAATGCAACAGTTCAGGAAGCTGCGATCTGGGTGAAAATTGATACGATATATGGTAATAATAGTACTCAATCAATTTTAATGTATTGGGGTAACCCGGATGCAGAAGATCAATCAAGCTGTTATGAAGTTTTCGATACTACAGCGGGATTTGCGGGAGTATGGCATTTGAGTGATCAATCGGAGGATCTGTTGTTCCGTGATGCTACAGCTAACCTTTACCATGGTAATTCGGATGGTTCAACGAGGCCATTAACAGATAAAGGAATTATCGGAAACTGCTGTGTATTTGATGGTATTGATGACTTTATAACCATGCCCAATACTGCTGATAGTAAACTAAACTTTCCGGAGAATGGAAATTATACAGTTTCAGCATGGGTTTTTCTGGATTCTCTGGATAATTTGTCACATTCTATTGTCTCCAAAGGATATGAGCAGTATTTCATGCGGTTTACCTATTTCCCCAACGGTGTACCATCGTGGGAATTTGTCGAGTTTAATGAAACCGATAACTGGCAGGCATCATTGACTCCAGCACAAAGCGGGCAATGGGTTTTTCTGACCGGTGTACGCCAGGGGGAAAGTCAGTTACTGTATTGCAACGGAGAACTTGTTGACAGTACAACTGATAACTGGCCTCAGGATTTATCAAGAAACACTGCCAACGATTTACTTATTGGGAAATTTTTTGAGGAAGTTTCCTTCCCTACTCCTGATGGATACTGTTTTTTCAAAGGTTCAATCGATGAGGTAAGAATTATAAATAAAGCGCAAGGTCCGGAGTGGATACGCCTGTGCTATATGAATCAGAGAGATGACAACCGTCTGGTCGTTTTTCAATAATAGTCCGGTAAAGTCTTCGGCCGAGACTGCTACCGGATACTTTAAAACAAAAGAATGTATTTTATTAGTAAAGGGAGGCGTTTATGCATAATTTAAAAAATTGTTTTGTTAAAATGAGTTTTGCATGTCTGTTTATGGTGTTTATCATGTACGCACAAAAACCACAGTTAACACCAAACGATCTGGTGTGCAATGGCGAATCATTTTTTGAAATGACTCAAATTTGTTCAGAACTTTCCAAACTGGCACGGGAAGATGGTGTACTTATCGGAAACGAGGATTTCAAGCAGGTTGCGCAATCTGGCCAACCCATTAACGTTATTAAGAATAACTTTATAGCCTGTAATCCTAAGCCTAAATATCTTGTAACCGATGGTGGTGGCATCGATTTGATGAATGCTAACTGCCAACCCGGTGACAAGAATTGTGGGGCAATTCAAGATTGCAAAAGAGAATTAGAATTGTATATTGATGAAATGAAAAAAGCGGGTGTGAAAGCATTTCTATGGATGGGATATCCTGAAGTTCCAAGTATGCAAAACCTTACAATCAACCAGGCTATATGGACTGAGGTAACTAAGGAACTTATAGCTCAACAAACCGAACCAAAAGCAATCTATGTTGATTTATTACCTGTATTTGAAGGACATTATGAGGAATATTTTTCGGAAAGTATGTGGGGAGGGGGGAAGGACTACCTCCACCCTAACTTGGCTGGGAGTAAAGCAGTAGCTAAAGCGTTCTGGGATGCACTGAAAGCAGATAATTATGCTTTTTTCGATACTACCGGAGCAGTATCTATATCTAAACAGATTAACAACAACAAGGTCGTATCTGGTCATATTCTTGGCCAGAAAATGAAAAACGGCAATCTATCCATTTCATTATCTGTTAATCAACCATCAGATATCAAACTGAGACTGACAACTGCTTCCGGTCGCAGTGTATTTACAGCTCAGAAGCATGCTGCAGTTAGCGGAAAACAGGATGTTGTATTTCATACAGGTCCACTCGCACGCGGAGTATATTTCTGTGAAATCAGGACTGGCAAACAGATTAGTAAATCAACATTGCTTGTCCACTGATTACAAAAATGAATAGTCCGTTATCTGAAGGCTATTGTCCCCTTTTTGCATTGGAGCTTAAAGGGGAAGTATCCACTCTGATGGCAACTATTCAATAATTAAACCGGATGGCAGTAATGCCATTTCCGGTTTAATTAAACTTAAACCTAAATCGGACCGATTCCTCGTCAATTAATCGTCCTTATTAGGTTAAAGACTGTCGTTGAACAAGGGTGTTCTGGAACTTTTGTCTTATCAACCCTCTCCGGTTAAGGTTACGGTTGCTGTAATGAAAAAATTTCCTGTAGATCCCGATCAAGTGTGGCATAAAAAACTGTTCGAACCCCGGGTGACAAATTTTTACTCGGGCTGGCCCTGGAAATATTTCACTGTGCAGGTTATTAAAAAGTATACTGGGAAATGTAACAAAATGATGAGGTAATAATGAGTAATTTTTGTCAAGTTTTATTCTTCTCTGCCGTACTCTTCATAAAATGTTCTAATGAGAATAACGGCAACCCAATCGTCACTCCACCTGAGGTGTTGATAAAAGATGGAACAATTTCAAGTGAAGAGGCATGGTCGGAGAAAGACAAAATTTATCGGATCGCAGGTGATTGTTCAATTGAATCACAGGTAACCTGGGGGGAAGGAATTGAGGTCATCATTGATCCCGGCACAGTCTTAAGCGTTGGTAATAATGGTATCCTGACCATCGAAAAAGGTGTTACAGTAAAATTGCGTGATGAATCCTATATCGAGGTGGGTATCAATTCGCAGGGAACGCTTAAAGCAAACGGATCGGCTGAATCTCCGATAGTATTTGAAGCTGATACAGGTGTGCAGGCGTGGGGTTCCTCACAGTACGGAGGGATTATTTTAGGTGATTCCGCAAAAAATATTCTTTTAAACTATTGTACTGTCTCAGGGGCAACAGCAGGCATAAATATCATGGCAGGATCTCCGGTTCTTACTAATTGCAAAGTGACCTCCTGCAAAGGTAATGGCATTTACTTTGGTAGTACAGCCGGGCCTGATGATTCCTTAACATTCACTAACAATACGATTTCCGACTGTGGCGGGTATCCTCTGACTTTACCTGCAGATAAACTGGGAAATCTCTCTGAAAAGATTACTTTCTCAGGATTTAATAAAGAGAATAACGGAATCCATATACTGGGAG
>Ga0209723_1002506_pt1 | contig 24440 bp, 18 predicted proteins | sample BiotimSIPDNA_2_FD_185750 | JGI IMG/M metagenome (GOLD analysis project Ga0209723, IMG submission 185750) | Anaerobic biogas reactor microbial communites from Washington, USA - Biogas_R2 time_0 SIP DNA (SPAdes) (version 2) | ecosystem: Engineered > Bioreactor > Anaerobic > Unclassified | place...
TTACAGGTTTTGAACTGGCTTTTTTATAAACGCCTTCATCAGGATCAAAATACGTGAATGTTACAGGAGGAATGACCAGTGTTCCTTCATCTCTGGGGATAATCAGATATTTGTATGATTTACGGGTAGAAAGACCTGAAGAGCCGGTATCGGATGATACATGGATTTCAGGTTTGAATATTTCACATTCATCAATTTGCGGCATTTGCACTTCACCAATACTACCCGAACGTGTATTTGCGTTTAATGTGACCCTGAGCGTAACAGCTTCACCTGATGGAACAGAAAGGGGACTGGCACTGGCACTCAGAGTGACTTTTCCCACTGCACCTGTAAAACCTGCCGGTGTTGACGGGAGGGGCTTGACTGTAATGGTCAAGGTGTTGGAAATGGAATTTTTGGGTATGCTTTGGACACCGCCGCCAAAGAAATCAGAACTGAAAAAATCGTCGAAAAAAGGATCAGCTCTTCGTCGTCTGCTTCGTCTCAGCTCATCATACTGAAACGGGATACCTGGAACTTTAAATGTTCCTGCAGTAACCGGAAAAAGTGAAAAACGGAGGAGATAGGTGTTATACAGTTCTCCATTGATTTGTTCTGATGATGTCGTTACCTGAGTAGTAAATAGCCGGTTTAAAGAAAAATCGGATCCAAAAGCTTTTTCAATCTGTTCGAGTGCAGAATTGAAACCGCCACGTACATCCGTTGACGACTGAGCCCGCTGTGCAACCTTGAATGTGACAAGTGCCTGCTCTCCTGTATACAGTGTCCTTTTATTGATAGATAAACTTGTGCGGATATCAGCATTTTTTACTGGCTCATCCTGTACTGTAAAACTTATGGGGTTGGTTTTTAATTGCTTGCCCTCTACTGTGATCTCCAGTGATGGAAAGACGAATTTGCCCGGTGATGAAGGCATCAGATAATAATAGAACTGGTAGTGAATCTCTGTTTTTCGGGTAGTTTTACCGTTTATTATCTGAATAGATGAAGTCGAGGATTGACGCTGGTCTGTGCGCAATACTGAAAATCCCTCTTTTGTTGATACCGGAGGTGTTGGTACTGATCCAAGATTCTTTTCGCTCACCAATGTTGCCAGAACAATAATCTGTTCTCCTGTAGTAACTATTGTTCGTTCTGCTTTTGCAGAAAAATTAAATTGCGCAAAAACTGAATGAACGGACAAAAAGCATAATGACAATACTGCTAAATGCAATCTCACGACAGTTGCTCCTTTGTACAGGTAATAGGTAATCCGGTTTTTTCACAAAAGCAGTATCTGAATCTGTATTTGTAATTCATATTGTTTACCAATCCTGCTCAGGCTGTTTACGTGATGCATCTTTTTTCTGTAATGGTTTATTCAACGAGTCTGCATCATCAGAAAATAACTCTATAATACGCATCGCTTCTTCTTTTTCCAGATCTTCCTGTTCTTCGGCCTGTTGCTGCTCCTGCTTATCCTGTTCCTGTTCTTGATCCTGATCATCCTGCTTATCCTGTTCCTGTTCTTGATTCTGCTCTTGATCCTGATCATCCTGCTTATCCTGCTTATCCTGTTCCTGTTCTTGATTCTGCTCTTGATCCTGATCATCCTGCTTATCCTGTTCCTGTTCTTGATCCTGATCATCCTGCTTATCCTGATCATCCTGATCATCCTGATCATCCTGATCATCCTGATCCTGATCCAGTTCTTGAATCATCTGGTGAGCAAGTTGAAGATTCCATTTTGCATCCTTGTCATTTGGGTTAAGATCAAGGCTTTGAATATAGTGCTCAAGAGCGTTTTTAAACTTTTCGTTTGCCTGCGGGTTACCGGATTTGTACATCTGTTCACCTTCACGAAACAGGATGTTTCCCAGATTGTAATGTGCATTTGCCCTGATTTTCTTGTCTTCATGTGTCAGGGCTTCGAGATATTCCTCCTGTGCTTTTTGATAATCATCAAGCCGATAGAGTGCAGAGCCTTTATTCATTTTCAGGGCTTTGTCTGCGGGGGAGAGAAGAAGAGCGTCTTCATACAACTTTAAAGCTTCTTCATATTTTCCTTCACTAAACAGTTTATTTGCTTTCTGGTTTTTTGTGTATACTTCATCACCACAGGATTCTTTTAATGCGATGGAAAATAGAATGACAAACAATAAAAAGAAACAGCGATATTTGGTAAGTATCATTATTCAAACCGTCCTTTCCATTCCTTTTTCTGTTTTACACGTTCCGGAATGAAAAATTCGATTAATAAAAGAAACAGTGCAATAAAAAGAAAAATCTGATATCGTTCTTCATAAGTGACCAGTTTTCCGGAACCAAGATCCTTTTTTTCCATTCTTGCAATTTCTCCAAGAATTCTGGAAAGTTCCAGATTCGATTGGGCATGGAAATATTTGCCATTACTTTCGAGAGCAACCTTTTCCAGTGTTACAGGATTCAGTTTTGTCATTACCAGGTTTCCCTGTTTATCTTTTTTGTAAACAATATTTCTGTTACCGCTGCTTATTGGAATTGGAACACCGTTTTCGGAACCCACTCCTATTGTGTGAACTATGACCCCTTCTTTTGCAGCAGCTTTGGCAGCTTCAACAGCTTTGCCCTCATGTTCTTCACCATCCGATATTACTATAAGTACTTTGTGTTTTTTTGATTTGGAGTGAAAAGCTTCTGTTGATTTTTTTATTGCATCACTTATGGATGTGCCTTCAATACCGACCCATCCGACAGTTACTGCATTAAGAAACATTTTTGCAGTCCCGTAATCCAGTGTCAAAGGGCACTGTACATAGCTTTCACCTGCAAACACAACAATTCCGATACGGTCACCTTTTAGCATGTCAATAAGTTTGGAAATTTCATGTTTTGCCCGATCAAGTCTGTTGGGTGTGATATCCTGCGCGAGCATGCTTTGCGAAATATCAAGAGCGACTATGATATCAATACCTTTTCGTTCAACCATTTCCATTTTTACGCCAAATTGGGGACGTACAAGTGATAATACGAGGAAAACGAAAAAAAAGCAAAACAGGGTCCATCTGGTTATCTGGCGTCCAAAGCCACTTGATGGAGTCAGCTTTTTGATTAAATTAAGAGATGCGAACCGTTGAAGAGCGGTTTTTTTCTGCTGATATGCCCAGATAAAAAAACCGATAAACAGCAGTATCAGAAACAAAAGAAGAAAATATTCCGGATTTCCAAATCTCATAACCGTTTTCTCTTATGGAATGCGTCTAAACCTGGTATGCCGGAGAATGAGTTCCAGCATAAGGACAATAAAACCAGCCCATAACCATGGGTAAAATTTTTCCTCATAAGAGGTATAGACAGTTGTTTTAATTTCGGTTTTTTCCAGCTTGTCGATTGTGTCGTAAATTTCCTTGAGTTTTTCGGGGTTATTGGCACGGAAAAACTGTCCATTTGTTTCACTTGCAATCTGTTCAAGCAATTCTTCATCAAGATCCGATTCCATCATTTGTACCTGGTTTACAATCTTGCCGGTAAAAGGATTTTGCATTTGTACCGGAATAGGTACCTGGCCTTTTTTACCCACTCCTACAGTATAGATTTTCATTTCCAGCTTTGAAGCAGCTTTGGCAGCTGTCAGGGGAGGGATCTCACCTGCATTATTTGCTCCGTCTGTAAGTAAAATAATTACTTTGCTTTTTGCAGTGGAGTCCTTAAGGCGGTTTGCAGCCGTTGCAATAGCAGTCCCAATGGCTGTTCTTGAGCTGTATTCAGTAAATGTTACATCTGCGATAAACTGATGAAGGACATCATAATCCAGTGTTAATGGACATTTTGTATAGCTTCTGGAGCCAAAGACTACAAGACTTATTCTGTCGTGAGTCCGCTTCCTGATAAAATCTATCAGGGTTTGTTTGGCTACTTCAAGACGGTTTTCCGGTTTGAAGTCAAGTGCACGCATGCTTTCAGAGATGTCAAGGACAAGAACTATATCTATTCCCTCTGTGGAAACTTCCTCGTCTGTTCTTCCTTCCTGGGGTCTTGCAAGGGCTATAATTAAAAGGCCAGAACCTAAAAGCCTGAGTACGAGTACAATATGACGAGTACGTGCTGCGAGTGAAGGTTTAAGTTTTTTAAGTACACCAAGATCAGAAAAACGAACTGCAGCCCTGGATTTTCGCTCACGTAAAATGTAAACCCATATTATGGGTATCCATAAAAGAAACATGAAAAGAAATTCAGGATTTCTGAATGTCATTGCTTCTCTCCATCACCGGTTTGAGCAGTTTCAGTCTCTTTCTGTCCGGTTTGCTTTTCGTTCGGTTCTGTTTCAATTGGTTTCGTTGCTTCAAGAAAACTGATAACTTCATTCATAAAACGGTCAACAATTGAGTTGTCGGGAGTGTGACGTGCAAATTTAACAAGATCGGTTGTACGGAAAAACCATTCTACAGAGTTACGGTATTTTAATTCCAGGCCGGATATGCCCAGCCATGCAACCATCTCTTCAGTAGTAAACTCTTCAGCGTTGATATAAAATCTTCTGGCTATATAGCGTTTGAAAATTTCTGACAATTCAAAGCAGTATTCTCTGACAAGCCCTCTCTGGAGATAGTTTTTATATTCAAGTTCATGAATTGCCGATATCGCCTCCTCAAAGGGGGGTTTTGGAGGAGGTGGAGCAAAGGATTTTTGAGTTTTCCTGAACAGAATCTTTGCAAGCAAAATTAGTACTGTTATTAAAAGAAGTGAACCGGTAACCCAAAGCCACCACATGGGAGCTTTGCCTGCTGTTTGTTGAGGTTTGAGATCTTTTATATCAATATTGCTGTCTGCTTCAGTGATTACTGATATTACTTCAAGAGGAATCGCTTTTGAAAAAAGTGTATCAGTGGTTTCTTCGGAGTTATTCAGGATGAATGGTAGTGATGGAATGGTGCAGTTTTGCGGGATGTATGTTGTCAGGGTATAATCAACCGATATACTGTCGAACTCTTCAAATTCCGTTTTTGTCGTGTTCCATTCCTTGATAACAATATTACTGATTTTGTCTTCTGTTTCGGGAGGCGCGAGAACTGTATTTTTAGGGATCTTGGCGCTTATTTTAAGATAGAGAATATCACCGACAGTGAGTTTGTCTGAACTTATATCAGTTTTAAGGGTAACTGGATAGGAGGTTGTTATTATCAGCAGCACCAAAAAAAGAAATTTTCCATGTTCATTGATGCGACAATTATGCATAAACAGCTCCTAAAGAGATTATTGCAAGTTGTATCAAACCAACAATAAACCCGAGTGCGCCGCCAAGGTACTCGATAGCTTTTAATTCTCGTGATGCTATTGAATATACAATAGACTCCAGTTTGTTCATTTCAAAAGCCTGAATTTTTTCCTCAATAACTTTTTTGAAATCAAGTTTTGATTCAACTGCTTCAAAAAGAGAGTTAATGACTACAGGTATCTCTTTTTCCAGTTCAACCATGATAGTTTCTGTTATACGGGATGTTACATCAGGTGAAACAAACATTGTTAACAAAGGATTTGAATAAACTTTACTGCATAAAAATTCATCAATACGGTTTTTAATAACATCAACAGTTTTAAGGTGAAACTCTTCAGACTGAATAATCGTTTTGATATCCTTATGTGATATGAGTTCACGTTCTACTGTATCTGCTATTTTCCTGGCAAGATCCTTTTTCCTTTTTGGGAGTAAGCCAATAATTCTTATCCCCAGAAAACGGATCTCTTTTCTGGGTCTGAAAATCATCTTTACGGCTATATAATTGGTCAGCCATCCGATTAATGCTGAAATTAAAGGTATTGAAATAAAAATTAGTAGTTTCATGGATTACTAGTACGAATTTGAACTCTCAAAAATTTAATTAAAATTAAAACAGCATAAAATAACGTGTTACAGTTAAATTTTCAATACTGTAGTTAAAGATAAGTTTTATTAAAGAGCGATTTATTGTTCCGGGATAGAACTGTTTTTGAAACCGGTTGTCCCTTTCGGGTATGGTTTTATTGGTCCGGTTAAACCGGGTCTGTGTTTGAATCTTCCGGAATATAATTTCTTGAGTATTCCCGGTTTAGGGCTGAATAATGTCTGTAAGTTCATAAAATACCTGTTTTCACATACCAAAATGTTATTTTATACCGGAATCGGCTGATTATGGTATAAAATGACATAAGGATATGCATGAAATTCAAGTATTTAATCTCAATTATTTTTGTGCTGTGTATTTCACTTAATGCTGCAGATTTCTGGAAAACTGTTAAAGAGAATGTAACCCTTCTGCCTGATGTAGAATTCGATTCAGATCTGCGTTTTTTTGCATTCCAGAAAGACAGCATGTTTTATGAAAAATATTTATGTGAAGTGAATCATAATATCGAAATCTTCCTGATGAGGATAAGGAAAAACAATTTCCTGATCTTTCGTTCCGATCAGAAAGCAAACATGGGTCATTCGGTTTCAGGTTTGGTTTTTGCACCTCAGGAAATAGCATTCAGTTTGACTCCATTTTACGAGTACCGGACAAAAGAGGTATTCTTTCAGGCAGGGCTGGATCACAGGTGTTTTCACGAAATAGACCGTGATAAAAAACCAACAATTTACTGGAATATGCTTTTTATGGGGGTAGGTTCTAAAAACTACAGAATACACTCTTTTAACAATCTGATCAATGAATCTGACAGTGTGAATATGCTTGATCGGCTTTCCTGGTATTTTGTCTGGGGGTATTATGTAAGGGAATTTGGTGGACTTATTGAACCGCGTAAAATTATGTCTGATATCCCTGATTATGAGCATGAACTCAAACTTGTATACAGATATGCCCTGTTAAACTGGAAAAAAAACATACTGAATTTGACAGGTACAACAATGCTTGATTTGGGTGGAAAACGTACTGTTTTCTGGCAGGAAACAGGTCTGGAAATAAACGGGCAGTTTAACCGGTTCGGTGGATCGGTATTTTTAAACTATATTATTGATAATGGACGCTTTGACAGCAAAGATAATCTGCTGGAAATTGGCGTACGGCTTTATAAATAATTAAGAATCAAGAGATAAGAGATTTCCCGGGTTCGTTGGATGGTCAGGGTTTACCGATATTCAATTTAACCATGTAAAGCGGATTGAACTGAAATTTTAAAGGAGAAGTTAGGTGTGTTTAGAGAAAAGGTGGTAATTTGAAGAATTTTTCCTGGGTTATCCCTCAAAAACTCGCGGGTTCAGACATCCCGGGTAGATTCATACCGGGTGATGATGCTGTGCGAAATGATATTGAAACTATAGTTTCTGACGGGGTTAAATGCCTCGTTTCTCTTCAAAAACCTCAGGGTACAGTAGAACAGATATGTGCTGATTTTAATCTGGAATGGATCTATTTTCCTGTAACCGATTATGGTATACCTGATGATAATGTTAAATTTGATCAACTTATATCAGATATTATCGTAAGACTTGATAACAGTAAACCGGTATGTGTTCATTGTTATGCTGGAATTGGCAGAACCGGTCTTGTATTATCCTGCGTTATCGGGAAGTATTTTGCCATAAGCGGTGAAAAGGCTATTTCGGCCGTAAGAAAATTTCGTCCTGCCATAGATACGCAAGAGCAGGAGCTGTTTGTTCACAACTTTTTAGAAACACTATGAATCCTGAATTCAACATTCGTCGATTTCTTCTTGAGGATGAGGAAAAACTGAGTCCTTTTGCAAAAAAAAGCAGTGAGTCTCTGGGGCGTAAATTCCCGATGAAAAGGGACCCTTTTCGTCTTGAATTTGCCCGTGATGAAACCAGAATTTTACATTCACCTCCATTCAGGCGTCTTAAACATAAAACACAGGTTTTTCTTTCTCCAAACAATGATCATATCTGTACCCGTATGGAACATGTTCTTCATGTATCCAGTATCGCGGCTGTAATTGGCAGATGTCTTAATCTTAACATCGATCTGATTAATGCCATTGCAAAGGGGCACGATTTGGGACATCCACCGTTTGGGCATGCCGGGGAAGAAGTTCTTGATGAGATTCTGAAGGAAGAGGGAGTCGAAAACGGGTTTAAACATGAGATACATGGGCTAAGAGTGGTGGATAAACTGACCAATTATGGCGCAGGACTGAATCTTACCTGGGAGGTTCGTGATGGTATTACTACTCATTGTGGTGAAAGATTTGAGCAGGTTGTGACCCCGGATCGTAAAAGAGACATAAAACGGATAGAATCGATAGAAGACCGTTGTTATTACCCGGCAACTTTGGAAGGTTGCCTTGTAAGGCTTGTAGACAGAATCGCATATCTTGGACGGGATCTGGAGGATGCTGTTAAGGCCGGTTTGGTCAAAAAAACAGATATACCTCCTGATATTGCCAAAAATCTGGGTACTGATAACGGAAAGATTATTGGAGCTTTTGTCAATGACACTATTGCATCGAGTCTTGGAAAAGATGAAATAGCAATGAGTGATGAAGTTTTCAGTTATATGAATCAGCTTAAAGAGTTTAATTATCGCAATATTTACAAACATCCGCAAGTTGAGCGAAAATCGAAAAAGGCGGCAAATCTGATCCGGTTGCTGTATCATGAACTGGTAAAAATTCTTGAAAAGTCGGATCGTGGTGCGAACCAGATCTTTGTTCAAACTGTTTTAAAGGAATCTCCTATTGTTGAAGTGTTTTTTAATTTTATAAAAAACACTAACTTTAATGAAAGCGTAGATTCATGGCGGATTATTACAGATTACATAGCTGGAATGACCGACCTTTTTGCAGAACGTACGTTCAATCAGCTGTTTATGCCCGATCCGGTTATATAGCCGTTTACCTCTGTTTTTTTTTGTGTCACATATAAATATTTTTCGTTTATATCAGGTATTTTTTGAGAACTCTGCCAATATGATTTATTTTTTATGTTCTGTGCGGTTCTATATACCTGAAAAAGGAATCTTAAAAAATTGTACAGTGCCAAAATGTGATTTATCGAATTTTATTTTCAGAAAAGGTTGGATGATATGGCTTTAGTGGACGCCCGTAATAAGCAGAAGGTGCAATCAATCTGTACACGTGCTATTCATGCAGGTGAAAGCAGAACTAAATACGCGGATTCTATTACAACACCTATAGTTCAGACTGCCACCTTTACTTTTTCCAGCAGCAAAGATATTGAGGAGTACACCAGAAAGGGCAAGGAACATTTCGAATATGGCCGATATGGTAACCCTACAGCTACAATTGCCGAGAAACGTCTGGCAGATCTTGAAGGAGCTGAGGATTGCGTTGTTTTTTCCTCCGGAATGAGTGCAATAACAACTACGATCCTGTCTTTGGTTAAAAGCGGTGACCATATTGTAATTACTGATGACAGTTACAAAAAAACGCTTGAATTCTGCCGCTCTTATCTGAAAAGGTTCGGCGTTGAGTGTACGATTGTTTCTTTTGGTGACTATCGGGCACTGGATAATGCCATTCAGAAAAATACCCGGTTTATTTTTTCTGAATCCCCGACAAATCCCTACCTTAACATATTTGATCTTAAAAAACTGAAAAAAATTGCACAAAAACACAATGTACTTACTCTGATTGATGGTACTTTCGGGACTCCGATGAACCAGCGGCCGCTTGAGTTCGGGATCGATCTTGTTTTACAGAGTGCTACAAAATATCTCGGAGGTCATAATGATATTCTTGCAGGTGCTGTTTTAGGGCGAAAGGAACTTGTGGACCAGATCAGGGCTTTACATAAGTCTATGGGTGGAGTAATCGATCCGCATTGCTGCTATTTACTTTTGAGGGGAATAAAAACTTTCCCGTTACGGGTCCAGCGTCAGAATGAGTCTGCTCTCAAAGTCGCAAAATTCCTCGAAAGCAAATCTTCTGTAAAAAAAGTATACTATCCGTTTCTCGAAAGTCATGCTCATTATGCAATCGCAAAAGAGCAGATGAGTGGTGGTGGCGGTGTTGTAACTTTTGAACTTCATGGGTCTCTGGAGGAATCAAAAAAGTTTCTCGATGCACTTGAACTCTGTTTTATTGGTCCCAGTTTAGGTGGAGTTGAAACCCTCATTACCCATCCTGCTCTTGTCAGCTATTACGATTATCCTCGTGAAGAAAGGTTGAAACTGGGTATTTCTGATACATTGTTTCGGTTGGCAGTTGGTATCGAGGATGTTGATGATATCATAAGAGACCTGCAAAACGGACTTGATGCTGTTCAATAATCAAATCCCTGAATTGTACTTTATAGCTGGATACTCCTGTACCAAATATATTGTGTACAGGCTTTCGAACTCTGTTCGCAGGATAAAAGCTTGAAATTCACACGAGTCGAAGGTGTTTTATTGGCATAAAACAGACGCATTATCATTGTGATAAATTTTTAAGCTGTCATTGACAGCAGACATCGGTAAATGATTTGCAACCCGGGTGAAAACTCGATTGTGAACTCGATTCCGGTATAAAATTGTCGACAAAACATTCTGAAATGCAAAAAAAAACAAGTGAAGTTTTTTGCCCTAAAATGATCATTGGATCTCAGTGTACCGTATAATTGGAATGGGATAACCGCAATAACCTTTCTATAAATCTTTTTTTAACACTGTTTCTTCCAGAACTTTTTTTCAAACTGGTTTTGATTTAACTGATTTTTTCTAATTAGTTTTGAAAACCATTCTATATGAACTATTTTCCTGTGCTGTTTTAAAAGCAGGGTATTATTAATGAAATATTCAATAAATCATTTTCGTAATTGGAGTTCATTTCATTAAAAATGCCATCACACTTTTAGAGGTCGGTTTTTTATTATGGAGAAGAAATCTGTGGACATGCAGGAAGAGATTCATGAACAGATGAAAGTACGTCTGGACAAAATCCCCCAGATTAAAGATGCTGGTTATCATGCTTATGCAGATCGTTTTGAGCGTACTCACCGTCTTCATGAGGCTGCCAGGCTTGATGATGGAGTCAAAGGTGTTCGGGTTGCCGGACGAATAGTGGGGTTAAGGTATTTCGGAAAGCTGGCATTTGGTCATCTGGCAGACGTCGAAGGAAAGCTTCAGTTTGCTGTGCAGAAAAATAAAGTGGGATCACAGTTTAATGATCTGAAATCTCTGGTGGATATTGGTGATTTCATTGGTGTTGAAGGGGAGATAATAACAACAAAAACGGGTGAAAAAACTATTGATATTGATAAGTTTGAATTTTTGTCAAAATCAGTGCGAACACTCCCCGAAAAATTTCACGGGATAACAGATCCTGAGCTTCGTCTTCGCAAGCGTTATCTTGATTTGATCATGTCTGAGGAATCGAGAGAGCGGTTTAAAAAACGGGTTAAAATTATAAAAATTATTCGTGATTTCCTGGATTCTAATGATTTCATGGAGATCGATACGCCTGTATTGACCAACAAGGCCAGTGGAGCTTTGGCTCGTCCCTTTATTACTCATCATAATATGCTTGATATTGATGTTTATCTTAGAATAGCACCCGAAACATACCTGAAACGTGCTATTGCCGGTGGATTTGACAAAGTGTATGAATTTGCCCGCTCATTTCGAAATGAAGGTCTGGATGCATCCCATCTTCCCGATTTTACTCTCCTGGAATACTATTGTGCATACTGGAACTATATCGACAACATGAACTTTACCGAAAAGCTGTTCAGGCACTTGATGTTAAATGTAAACGGAAGCCTTGAGCTTGTTTATGGGGACACGAAGATTTCATTTGATGGTGAATGGCCAAGGATATCTTTTCGGGATCTGATTTTAAGAGATTGTGGAATTGATATTAATATGTTTGAAACCAGAGAGGAACTGCTTGAAGAGATAAACCGCAAGGGAATACGTTTTGAAGCAGAAATTGATGTTTCCAAAGCAGGACGTGGAACATTAATTGATCTTTTATATAAAAAAGTATCAAGGCCGCAGTTGATAAATCCTGTTTTTATTACTCATCATCCGCTTGATCTTTCGCCTCTGGCCAGGAAAAATGATGAAAATTCGCTTGTGGTTGACCGATTTCAGCTTGTCGTTAACGGATGGGAAGTTGTTAATGCATATTCGGAGCTGGTTGATCCACTTGACCAGGCTTCAAGATTTCGTCAACAGGCTGAAGCAAGAGCGCACGGGGATCAGGAAACAATGGATATCGATAACGAATTTCTCGAATGTATGGAGTACGGAATGCCTCCAATTTCAGGATGGGGTATGGGGATTGATCGTATGATTGCTCTTATGACCGATTCCTCTACATTGAGAGATGTGGTATTGTTTCCTTTGATGAGGCCATTATCTTAAGTTTGAATTAGTCAGAGTGCATAAAATTTAAGGTGTACATTGTCTGAACTGATATTATGGTTCAGGGATGGCAGTTAACTTAAAAAGGGTATGACCGTTTGAAATCTGATAAAATGATAAAACAGGATATTTAATGACAGCTTTTGAAAGATTTATATCGTTTCGATATCTCAGGGGAAAGCGAAAAATCGGAACCTATGTGACTGCTTTGGGAGTATGCCTGGGCAGTTTTGTTCTGATCATTGCTTTGTCTATTGCAAATGGGTTTGAAAAAGAGGTCAGGGATCGTATCGTAAGTACCCAGGCTCACGCAAAAATACTCCAGTATCATTCCCGCCCGATAAAAGATTACGAATCAGTACGTCAGCAAATCCTTAAGCATCCTTCAGTGATTGGTGCAGCACCTTATATAAGTGGAAAAGGTGGAATCGAGCATGATCAGGTACAGGAAGGTGTTATGTTTACTGGTGTTGATGAAAGATTGGAAAAAACTGTAACTGATTTATATAAAACCATAAAATGGGGGGAATTCAGACTCGATAGTGTGGAGTCTAACAGAGGCAGGAAATTTCCCGGAATCTGTATTGGTACCGGGCTGGCCGACAGAATGGGTATTGGAGAGGGGTCTGAAGTTGTGTTTATGGCCCTTTCAAAACAGGAAGGTGAAGCAGATCCTGTTCCTAAAATGGCTCGATTTACAGTGACTGGCATATTCGAAACCGGCATGTATGAATATGATCTTACGCTTGTTTATATGTCTATAGAATCTGCGCAAAATCTGCTTAATACGGAAGGTGTTGAGGGTCTTCAGATAAAGACTACAGAACTTTTTAATGCAGGTGATATTGTTTCTGAGGTTCGGGAATCTCTGGGTGGGTATCCATACAGATCGGTAGACTGGTTGTCGCAGAACAGATCGTTGTTTCAGTGGATGAAACTTGAGAAGCTGATAATTTTTATTGTGATATCAATGATAATGTTTGTTGCAGCACTCAATATCATCTCATCTCTCGTGACTACAGTATCAGAAAAACGGCGTGAAATAGGTATACTTATGAGTATGGGTGCCAGGTCCTCATCAATACTTAAAATTTTCATGATATATGGTATTGCTGTTGGATTTGTAGGATCAACGATAGGGGTATCTTTGGGTGTTCTGCTCTGTTTTATTCAGTATCAATATCGTTTGATTGGGTTGCCAAACGATATTTACTTTATTGATAAACTGCCGGTTATTATAAGATGGGCCGATATTTTACTTGTTTATATTTCGGCGAATGTTATTGCCTGGTTAACAACTGTTTACCCTGCGTATAAAGCATCCAGAATGTTGCCGGCCCAATCGATTCGGTATGAATAAGATAGATGTCTGCTGGTTGTTATTGGTAAGAACAATTTTATAAAAGAGAATAATGCATGTCAGAGACGATGATGGTCAAGGTTGAACATTTACGCAAAATATACAGGGATGATGCTGGTGAGTTTGATGTTCTGAAAGATGTTACATTTTCAATTAAAAAAGGGGAGATGGTAGCATTGCTTGGAGTGTCTGGTGCAGGCAAAACCACACTGCTTCAAATCCTGGGAGGACTGGATAATTTTAACAGTGGCAAGGTAACTGTCAGCGATTTGCAGCTTGGTGGGATGTCGATGAAATCACTTGCTGAATTTAGAAACCGTCATATCGGTTTTGTATTTCAGTTTCATCATTTGCTTCCTGATTTTACAGCATTGGAAAATGTGATTATTCCTGCAATGATACTAGGAAAATCCAGAAAGAAATCGAGCATTCGCGCTGCTGAGATTCTGGATATATTTGGATTATCGGCTCGTTTAAGCCATTTCCCTTCAGAATTATCGGGTGGTGAGCGGCAGCGGGTTGCTCTTGCAAGGGCATTGATTAATAATCCGGCTTTGATTATGGCAGATGAACCTACCGGAAATCTTGATAAGGCAAATGGTGAGCTTTTGTTACAGCAGTTTCAAAAAGCAAACCGGGAATTAAATCAGACATTTCTTATTGCAACTCATAACAGCCAGCTTACTTCAGAACTCGATCGGGTATTATATCTGGAGGATGGATGTATGATAAAGGATGAACAGCGCGCAGGAACAACAGCGTAACTGGTTGATAACAAAGTTGTAAACAGGTTTTACAGTGAACCTTTAATAAAAACGGCTTCTAAGAGGACCTCTCGTTTATTATATTTATGTAGTGGATCGATTTGATCTGTTTTTTACAAAGGTTTAAAAAATATGAAAATGTGTGATGAATGCGGAGTTCAGCCTGCAAGTATTCATCTGACCCAGATTTCACAAAATGAAACACATGTTTATCATTTGTGTGAAGAGTGTGCAAAGAAAAAGGGAATAAATATATCTGTACCGGATGAATCTTTGGAGGAAATGATAAAATCAAAAGAAACAGTTGAACCAGACAAGACCTGTTCTAATTGTGGGATCAAGTATTCAGATTTTCGAAACAAAGGATGGTTAGGCTGTTCTTTGTGTTACAGGGCTTTTGAAAAAGAAATAGTGGATTTGCTTATACAGGTACACGGGTCTTCGGTACATAAGGGAAAACAGTACAAGGGAACAGTTGGTAAATTGATTCATTCTAATAACGAGATTAAGCGTTTGCGTCAGGAACTTGCGATTGCGGTTAAAAATGAAGAGTTTGAACAGGCTGCAATGCTTCGGGATGCAATCTATAATCTGAAAAAACTGGGTGTTGAATGAAAAATAATCAGTTAACAGAATGTAGTATTCAATTACCTGCATGGTTTGATAATAATGGTCCCGAATCTGATGTCGTTACATCGACAAGGATTCGGTTAGCCCGTAATCTTGCGAATCATCATTTCTGTTATCATGCTAAAAAATCAGAGCGAAAAAAAATTTTTAATGAAATTTCGGATATTCTCAAAGACAGTGAAAAGTTCAGCAATTTTGATTTGATCAATTTTTCCGGTCTGGATCATCTTGAGCAGTTGTTTCTTGTTGAAGAGAGAATTGTAAGTGCTGATTTGCTTAAAGTTGAGGGTGACAGGGGTGTCGCTTCTGATCTTGCTCATCGTTTAAACATCATGATTAATGAGGAAGATCATCTCAGGATGCAGGCTATAGATTCAGGGTTCAGGGCAGCCGGGTTATGGAATACGATAAATGAGATGGATGATGAGTTAGGGAGCAGGCTTAAATTTGCTTTTGATCCGGCTAGAGGGTTTCTTACCTGTTGTCCAACTAATTCGGGTACAGGATTAAGGGTTTCATTTTTAATGCATTTACCAGGTCTTGTACTTACAAAAACGATTGATGCTGTATTGCAGGGTGCAAGTCAGATGGGTATTTCTACAAGGGGCTTTTTTGGTGAGCATTCCGAAGTGGTTGGTAATTTTTTCCAGCTTTCAAATCAGGCTACAATGGGTGCTCATGAAGAGGCATTTTTGGAAAATACACAGAGAACCATTAATGAAGTAATCCGTCATGAGAGGAAAGCGCGCGAGCGGATTTTTAAAGATGCAAAGCTGGAATTAACAGATAAAGTGTATCGTGCTTATGGAATTCTTCTGCATGCACGGACTCTGAGTGTTAAAGAATGTCTTAATCTGACTTCAGCTCTAAGATTTGGGGTTGTTTCAGGTTTATTTAAATTAATAACAATTGAAGAATTAAATCGTATTACATTGATGTCCATGCCTGCTCATCTTCAAAAATACAGGGATAGCAGCATGGATGAGTCCGGGATGCTAGTAGCCCGGGCTGAGTTGGTTAGAGAATTGCTCAAAAGAAAAAGAAAGAGAAAATCCTCACGAACATAGGGTGGCAAATTTACATTATTATTAAACATGTCCACCAGAAGGAAGAGATTTGATGATGAATGGGATGTTTACAGATCGAGTAAAGAAAGTAATGCAGATAGCCCGCGAAGAATCTGTCAGGTTAGGCAATGATTATGTCGGAACTGAACATCTTCTTCTTGGCCTTGTAAAAGAGGGAGATGGTGTTGCTGTAGCGGTTATGCGCAGTATGGGGGTAGATCTGGATGAATTGACAGCCAGTATTGAAAAAACTATTACCTCAACCGGTGGCATGATGACTATTGGGCAGATGTTGCCTTTTACACCCAGAGCAAAAAAAGTTCTGGAAATCGCTGCAAATGAAGCACGGTCAATGTCACATAAATATATCGGAACCGAACACCTGCTGCTGGCATTGATGAAAGATACAGAATCTGCAGCTGCTAATGCTCTTGCCGCTGCCGGGCTTGAATACGAGAGAGTCAAGGAAGAGATCAACAGGGTTTTGCGTGGTGGTGAATCTGTTGGCGCATCAAAAGAAAAGAGTAAAACACCTTTTCTGGATCATTTTGGAAGAGACCTGACTTCCATGGCTCGTGAAGCAAAGCTGGACCCGGTTATTGGGCGTGAAAAAGAGATCGAAAGGGTGGTCCAGATTTTAAGCCGCAGAAAAAAGAACAACCCGGTTTTGATTGGTGAACCCGGAATAGGTAAAACTGCAATTGTTGAGGGACTTGCTCAAAAAATTGTCGAAAAAAATATACCTCAGGTTCTTGAGAATAAAAGGGTTATAAACCTTGACATGGCTTCAATGGTTGCTGGAACCAAATATCGTGGTCAGTTTGAAGAGCGTTTAAAGGCTTTGATGGTTGAACTGCAAAAAAATGAGAATATAATCATTTTTATTGATGAACTGCATACTATCGTAGGTGCTGGAGGCTCTGAGGGGAGTCTGGATGCTTCAAATATTTTCAAGCCTGCGCTTTCAAGGGGTGAAATTCAATGTATCGGTGCTACAACTCTTGACGAATACCGCAAGTATATCGAAAAAGATGGCGCATTGGCACGACGCTTCCAAACCATTATGGTTGACCCGCCCAATGTAGTAGAGACTATTCAGATTTTATCCGGTTTACGTCATCGCTACGAGGATCATCATAAAGTTACATATACAGAAAAAGCAATCGAGTCTGCTGTAAAACTGTCGGAACGTTATATCTCAGACCGTTTTCTTCCGGATAAGGCAATTGACGTGATTGATGAGGCTGGTGCACGTAAAAGGCTTTCAAGCATGGAAATACCTACCGAAATTCGCGATATGGAAAAAGAGATCGCTGATGTCATAAAGGAAAAAGAAAAAGCTGTCGAACAGCAGGAGTTTGAGCGTGCTGCAAAACTGCGGGATAAACAGGAAAAACTAAAAGGTACTCTTATTGAGAAAAAAGCATTATGGCGAAAATCAAAATCAGAGGAAAGACTTCTTGTTGACGAGGCAACAATAGCAGAAGTAGTTGCTACCATGACTGGCATACCTTTATCGCGTCTTGCAGAGGAGGAGTCTAAAAAGATTCTTCATCTTGAAGATGAACTTCGTAAAAGGGTTATTGGTCAGGATGTAGCTTTGGAAGCGATAGCAAAAAGTATAAGAAGATCAAGAGCCGGTTTACATAACGTTAAGCGGCCTATTGCTTCTTTTATCTTCCTTGGGCCCACAGGTGTTGGTAAGACCGAACTTGCAAAAACGCTTGCACAGGCTTTGTTTGACACTGAAGATGCACTGGTTCGTGTCGACATGTCTGAATATATGGAAAAGTTTGCTGTTTCACGTCTGGTTGGTGCTCCTCCAGGATATGTTGGCTATGAAGAAGGTGGGCAGTTAACTGAGAAAATACGGAAAAAACCATATTCGGTCATTTTGCTTGATGAGATTGAAAAAGCCCATCCGGATGTTTTTAACATACTGTTACAGATACTTGATGACGGGATCTTGACTGATTCATATGGACGTCATGTTAACTTTCGTAATACCTTAATCATAATGACCTCAAACGCGGGAACTCGTGATGTCAAAAAAACAGGTACTGTAGGTTTTGGAAAAGCAACTTTGGCGTCAGATTATCAGGCAATGAAAACAAAGGTAATGGATGAATTAAAGAGAATTTTTAACCCGGAATTTCTTAACAGGGTTGATGAAACAATCGTTTTTAATCCATTAACCAAAAAAGAAATTTCACAGATAGTGGATATTCAGCTTGATGAGGTCCAGAGCAGATTAACAGACCGAAATATCTCTCTGGAAATTACACCGGAAGTTAAAAAATATATAGTTGATGAAGGCTTTGATCCGATACTGGGTGCCAGACCTCTGCGAAGAGCTATTCAGAGGCTTGTTGAAGACCGGTTGGCTGAAGAGTTCCTGAGTGAACATTTTCATGAGGGAGATACGGTTCGACTGGATTTAAAAAAAGATGAAATAGTTTTTTCAAAAACTGACAAAAAAAGTACAACCCCGTAATGGGTTATGGTCTTTTTTAATACATTTATAAGCGCTCTGTATTGGGGGGTATGATAACTGGAAAACAGGAATTCACAAAACCTTCTAATACAGGGCGTTTTTGTTTTATTAAGGTATTTTGATTCAAAATATTGGTCCGTCTTTTTTTGAGGTATGATAATTTTAACCTGAATCGTATTCTGATTCAATAATCTAAATGCACAAGCGAAAATATGGTGTCTGGTTATTACCAGATTAGATACTCTGTTAACTGCTCTGGTTCGACATTAAAATGTATTTTTTGCAGAAAAGATGACATTGCAGTATTTTACATGGTGAACATTTGGGTAAACTGAAGAGTTTTGGTACATTGATAGTAACGTCTGATTTTTATGTACTTTTTCAAGTAACTGACTAAAATTTAACCCGGGCTGGAATCAAATTTCCAGTCCCGGGTTTATCTGAAAAGTTTATCCCCAGAGTTTTGGTGAACAGTGTTTCATCAATATCTTTTCAACGATTTGAATGTCGGTTGGTAAAATCGACAGGGTCGAATGATATCAACATTGAATCATCAATTACTTCGAATTATTTTAATAAACTTTATCGCCGTTTTATATCGGCCTGGTGAATCAGGAAAATTTTCTTGCTTTTGCCAATATTGGAATCACTATCAGACGTTCTTGTGGTGATTTTCTTTTTTTCAAAGTCACAGGAGCTATGATTCCGATCGAAACTGCCATTGGCCTTAATAAGTACGGAAGTCCAATTGTTGTTTAGTAGATATTTGATGATGGAATTACATGAAGGTTTTTGAAGAGTGAAACAAAAAATAGAGAATGAACTCCGAAAAATATGGTACACAGTTTTTCTGATAACTTATTTGCCAATGAATCTGAATTTTAACAAAGTAATATCTGAGGTTAGATTATGAGATTACGGTTTCAGGCAATTCTGTCAACAATTATCTGTTTTGGGTTATTGCAGGCCAAAACTGTTGATAAAATTGAAATTGAGGGTCTGAGTATTAATTCTCCTGCGGTTGTTCGTAATGCACTGGAGGTTCGGGAAGGAAAGGAATTTAACAGTTCCGATATACAGGAATCTATCAGACGATTGTATGGAACGGGGTTGTTTGGTTCTGTTGATTTTATGATAGAATCAGAAACCGACTCAACCATTTCTTTAAGATTAAAACTTGAGGAAAACCCAATTTTTGAAGGTATTGAATACAAAGGTAACAAAAAGCTGAAAGTTAAGGATTTTGAAGAAAAAATCACACTTAAGCGTGGTCAGATTATTACTGATCTGGATCTTCATGAAATGAAAATACAGCTTAAAGACATGTATCAGGAAAAAGGATACAATCTGGCTGAATTCAAAATTGAAAAAATTCCCACAAAAATTCCAGGTAATACTATTGTTAAAGTAAATATTGATGAAGGGCCCAGAGTCAGAATCAGGAGTATTGCTTTCAAGGGAAATAATGAAATTGATGAATCGAAACTCAAACGTAAATTAAAAACCAAAGAAAAAAAATGGTTCAGGAGTGGGGAGTACAATGAGGAGCTCTTCAAGACTCATCTTGACACGCTGATAATGTATTACAATGATCAGGGCTTTCTGGATGCTTCAGTGGTTAAAGACAGTGTCTGGTTTGCAGGTAATAACAAGGACCTTCATATTGAGATTACAATTGATGAGGGGAGAAAATACTTTACCGGCGATTTCTTTTTCAGGGGAAACAGGATAATCGATACGGATACACTGCTTTCAAAGATTTATTTGAAAAAGGGAAAGGCTTTTGAGAAAAACCGTTTTGATATGTCAAAATATATGATTGAAAATGCATATCGGGAAGAGGGGTATCTCTGGATTCATGTTAACGATATCCGACAATACAGAGGGGACACTATCGATGTAACTTTTGATATAACTGAGGGGCGCAGTGCAATTGTGCGCAAGATTGATATTCGTGGAAATGACAAAACCATGGAAAAGGTGATTCGAAGGGAAATCGATCTTCTTCCGGGGAAAAAATACAAACAGTCGCTTATGTTGCGAAGCCGTCAGAAAATTCTTGCATTAAACTATTTCGATGATGCCAGACCAGATCTTGTACCTAATGATGATGGTACTATAGACCTGGTTTTTGATATTGTTGAAAAAGATAACATAGGACAATTGCAGGTTGGTGCTGCTTATAGTGGAACTCAGAAGTTTGTAGGAACTTTTTCGACATCAATTCCAAATCTTCGTGGTACCGGTCAGGAATTAGGCATTAATCTTGAATATGGTGCTGATCATCGTGATATACGGTTAAGATTCAGGGAACCCTGGGCTTTTGACAGACCGTTATCTCTGTCTGGTGAGGTTTTTTACACCAGAGATGAGTATTATGATGGAGAAGAGTATCAGAGTACTGGTTTTGCAATAGGAGCAGGTGCATCAAAATTGAAATGGCCTGACGACCACTTTACTCTTCATGGAACATACAGATTAAGTTATGAGAAAACATCTGCAAGGTCGGATACTTTCCCCGAGCATGAATTGACATTGCTTGAAGATGGAGTGATGAGCAGGTTATCACTTAAAATTGAACGTTACGATCTTGACATGCCTCTTTTCCCATCGGATGGATCTCGTTTAACAATAACACCGGAAATTGCAGGTCTAGGCGGTGATTATAATTATTTTAAAGGGCTTATTGGTTATGAACACTACTTTCCTCTGCCTGCCAAATTCGTTCTTGGAAGTAGAACCAAAATGGGAGTAATCAGAGGGTTGGGAATAAGTGATTTAAAAATATCAAGATATGATCTTTTCAGGCTTGGAGGGGTATATAGTGTTGACGCGGATTTGAGAGGATATCCTGATTATGCTTTCGGCGGATTGTCTTATGAGCCCCAAAGTGGTCTTAACATGTTTGCTTCAACACTTGAATTAAGATATCCGATTCTTGATCAACAGCTTTATCTTGGTATGTTTGCTGATGTCGGGAATACATGGAGCAGACTTTCTGATGTCAATCTTGGTGATTTACGCAAATCAGTAGGTTTTGGATTAAGAATAAATGTTCCAATGCTTGGTATTATGGGTTTTGATTTTGCCTGGGGTCTTGATCCTGTTGAAAAAGAACTGTTTAATCAGAAACCAAATGGATTTCAATTTCATTTTCTCATGAATAGAGGTTTTTAAAAAGATTATTCCAGAATATCTGTGATATGGAAAGTGTAATGATCAGATAATTATGGAGTTCCAAAAAAGGAGGAATTTATGCGTAAGAGGATAATTATTGGTGTTTTGGCACTTACATTAAGTGTTTCGGCATCATGGGCTCAAAAGATCGGTTGTATTAATTCAGAAATGATTTTTGCCGAATATGAGGGCACTAAAACAGCTCAGGCGAAATTTAATGAAGAGGTTGAAAAATGGGAAGCTGAGGCTTCCAGACAGCAGAAAGAGATCAAGGACCTTAAAGATCGAATTGACAAACAAAGTTTGTTGCTCAGCAATGAACGTAAAAAAGAACTGGAAGACTCTCTAAATCAGAAAATGGTGAATTATCAGAAATTTTTACAGGACAAGTTCGGACAGAAGGGTGAAGCTTTAATAAAGAATGAAGAACTTACAAAGCCGATCATTGAAAAAATTAATAAAATTATAGAAAAAATTGCAAAAGATGAGAACTACGATTATATATTTGATGCCCGGGCAGGCGGGGTTATTTTTGCAAAAAAAGAGTATGATTTAAGCCAGAGAGTATTAACTGAACTTAACAAGGTAAGATAGTGAAAACTTCAGAAATCGCTAAGATCATTGGAGCAGAAATACCACAGGATCTGGATGATTTGAATATTGATGGATTAAAGTCTCCTGAATCTGCTAATGAAAGTGATATCGTTTTCCTTTCCAACCCTAAATTGCGCGACAGTATCGAATCCAGTCGGGCAAAGGTCGTTATTGTAAAAAAAGGAACTTCCATTTCAGGAAAAATCTGTCTTGAAGTGGAGGATCCTTATTTAGGGTATGCAAAAGTTGCTCAACTTTTTGAAAATACTTCAAGCCTGTTTACTGACGGCATTTCGCCTTATGCAATTATTGATCCGGATGCAGTTATTGATAAGTCTGTTTCTATCGGTCCGGGGTCAGTTATTGGAAAGGATGTTCACATAGGTGCCGGTTGTAAAATCGGGGCTAATTGTGTTATCGAGAAGGGAACCAGAATCGGTTCAAGTTGCCGTATTGATTCCGGGGCAGTTATCAGGTGGGAAACGTCGATAGGAAACAATGTTATCATTCAGTCTGGTGTAGTAATTGGCAGTGATGGGTTTGGTAATGCCCGTGAAGGGTCTAAATATGTCAGAATCCCTTGTTTTGGTAATGTTGTTATTGAAGATGGGGTTGAAATTGGTGCGAACACTACTATTGACAGGGGTAATCTGGAACCAACCCTGATAGGGAAAGGTGTAAAAATTGATAATCTTGTTCATATCGCTCACAATGTGATTGTAGGAGAGGATACTGCAATTGTTGCTCAGGTAGGGATTTCTGGAAGTACAGTTATTGGTAAAAGAGTAATTCTCGCTGGTCAGGCCGGGTGTGTTGGACATATCGAAATAGGTGATGACGCGTTTGTTGGGGCAAAAGCTGGTATTTCAAAAAGTGTTCCTGTCCGGGGAAAGGTTACAGGGTATCCAGCTCGCGACTTCATGACAATGCGTAGAATTGAAGCTGCTCAGTCATCATTACCTGATCTGCTAAAAGAAGTAAAACGCCTAAAAGATGAAATTTTGAAATTAAAACGATTAGATACATAAAAGCCCGTTTAACGGCAATTCAGGTCAGAAAGGACATCTTTGAAATATGGGCCTTCAACATACTATCAATAAAAGTGTTTCGCTCACCGGTATCGGGTTGCATACAGGGGTACCTGCAACAGTAACCATGAATCCTGCACCGGAAAATTACGGTGTCCGGTTTATCAGAACCGATCTCGAAAACAAACCCGAAATTATAGCTGATATAGATAATGTTGTTGATCTTGCGCGAGGTACTACTATTGGTAGAGATGGTGTCAAGGTTTATTCGATTGAACATGTTATGTCCTGTTTAGCTGGCCTGGGTATCGATAACTGTAAAGTAGAGGTTGGAGCGCAGGAAATTCCTCTCATGGATGGCAGCTCGTTGCCTTATGTCAAACTCATTCAGGAAGCCGGTATTGTTGAACAGGAAATGGAAAGAGAGTATATAACCATTGATGAGCCGTTTATGCATGTAAATGGTGACGTCGCACTGGGTGTATTCCCGCTGGATCATTTCCGTTTAACTCTTGAAATTGATTACAATTATCCTGCACTTGGTGCACAATATACAACCCTTTTTTCATTAAACGATTATGTGAATGATTTTGCTCCGGCGAGAACATTTTGCTTTCTTTCTGAAATAGAAAAACTGCGTGAGCAGGAATTGATCAGAGGGGGATCTCTGGACAGTGCTTTAGTCGTACAGGATATTGACCTTACAAAAGAACATATAGATTATATAAGGCGCCTGTTTGCATACAAAGGACCTATTGAACCAGGAAAAAACGGCTTTCTTAACAATGCAAAACTGCGTTTTCATAATGAACCCTGCCGTCATAAAGCACTTGATTTGATCGGTGATCTTTATCTGCTTGGCAAACCGCTTAAGGCACATATTATCGGTGCAAGAACCGGTCATGCCGCAAATATCTCTGTAGCAAAAAAAATCAGGGATTATATGAAAAAGAAAAGCATCAAAACTATTGCTGACGGAGGGGGGAACATAACTTATGAAGAGATTTTGCAGATCCTGCCGCACAGATATCCATTTCTACTTGTAGATAAAGTACTTGAAATAGTT
>Ga0209723_1002507_pt1 | contig 24439 bp, 31 predicted proteins | sample BiotimSIPDNA_2_FD_185750 | JGI IMG/M metagenome (GOLD analysis project Ga0209723, IMG submission 185750) | Anaerobic biogas reactor microbial communites from Washington, USA - Biogas_R2 time_0 SIP DNA (SPAdes) (version 2) | ecosystem: Engineered > Bioreactor > Anaerobic > Unclassified | place...
CACAATTCAATCCGAATTTGCAAAAATAAACAATGTGAAGAATATATCAATCTTTCCGGCACCGGATGGCACGAAACCGCCGCGGACTGGGAGCCGGAGAAGATAGATGTCAAGATGGCCAGCGCGATGTTGGGGATTGTGCCAGGCGAGATGAAGCGCCAGGGGTTGGAGAACGCAAAGAAGTTTGGGCGGAAGTGGTGAAGTAATTTAAAAAAATATGATACAAACAAAATAGAAGATTTAGCCTTAGACAGTTCGGAACTTTTACAAGCGGAAGATGATGGAGATTATTTAGTAACTGTCCGCAAAGACGAAGCCGATGCCTTCCTCCGCCAAGAGATCCGCCAGGCCAAGATTGAAACTTTTGAAATAGTAAAAATGATTATTTACGAAAGTGTCCAGAAAAATCTAACCAAGAATTGGGTTGATGGAGAAGTGAATAGAAGATTATCTAACCTAAAAAAACAATGACCAACCAACAAAAAATTGAGTTTTATCTTTCCAAGGGGTTTGCGGTGGAGGTGATAACTAAATACAACGAGAAAATGACGATTTATTTTAAGACTTGTAAATATTTTACTGGCATTAAAGGTGGAAGTTCTGTTGCCGTAGAATGTGATGGTGATTTTGTTAATAATGACATTAAATCAGTAACCCCCATCCCTCCCAATCCCTATGAGTTTTCTGTGGGGGAGAGGGTGATGCTTGACGGAGGAGAGATTAAGACAATCGAAAAAGTCTTAAGCGGAAAAGACTACAATTATTCCGATAAAATGATTTATGCAGACGGTTGGTATCGCACCACCGACAATGACGAATACCCGTGGTACCAACTCGCCCCCGCCCTGCCCGAAGATGAGGAGTATGAGGTGGTGGAGGTGATTGATGATGGGATATTTGTAAGAGAAAACGGCGTATTTACTTTTACCAAACCCGACGGCAAGAAGCTAAAAATTAGAGTAATAAAACAATGAAAACACTAACTGAAATACTCGAACATTGCCAAAGCCGAAATCCGCGAAAAAATTAAGAAAATTTTTGAGGTGAAAGAATAGAAAGAAAATAGAATAACCCCTCCTCGCCAATAAGTATTTGGAAGAAATAATCTAAAAAATATGGCCAAACTCATCTTGTTTATTTTAATCATCGTCTTGTTCGCCCTTGGTCTTTGGCAGATGGCGTTGGTTGCCGCCGCACTGGGAGCGGGGCTGGCGATGGTGGAGTTTTTTGAAAAATTTAATCCGAAAGGGTAAAAAATATGAAAATCACCACCGAATTACTCCAATCCCTCAACGCTTGCCAATCCGGCATTAACCTTGTGGCCACCTACCCAGACAAAGACCACGAAGCCGTCATTCGCCGATTGGTGGCCGATGACCATTGGGATTATGCCAATTGGCTACTTCCTAGATTGATGGATTATCGCGGTTATGTGAGCTATGCCGTCTATGCCGCGGAGTTGGTCTTGCCGATTTGGGAAAAGCAATATCCCAAAGATGGCCGTCCAAGAAAAGCCATTGAAGCGGCGAAGCGTTGTATTGATGACCCAAGCGACGAGAATAAGGAGGCGGCGAGGGCGGCGGTGGCGGCGGGGGCGAATTGGTCGGCGGCAACGGGCGCGGCGGCGAGTGCGACGGCGAGGGCGGCGTGGGCGGAGAATCTGGCGTGGGAGGCGGCGGAGGCGGCGGCGGCGGCGAGGGCGGCGGGGGGATTAGAGGCCAAAATTATTGAAAAAGGTCTGAAGATTTTAAAAAAATAAAAACTATGTTTATGATTAACGAAACTGAAGACGGCCAAACGCATTATTGCCCGTTCTGCGAGGCAACCCGAAGAGTTGCAGAAGAGCAAATCGCAATTCTCAAAGAAGAATGCGAAGAGATGAAGTGGGAACGGGATTTGGCGAGGAGAACTTTGGAGGAAGAAAAAAAGAGAGCCTACGATCACGGGTATGCCACCGGCGAGCACGATTGTGAAGAGATGTTGGACGAAGGCAAGGACGAAGCGTGAGAATTATCGTGATGTCTGCGTAGCTTAACGGCAAAGCAGGGCTATTCGTGGCGATTACCAAAGATGCAGGTTCAAATCCTGCCGCCGGCACAAAAATCGTTATTAAAAATCTAAAAAATGGAAAATTTAAAAGTAGATATGAAGCCGGTTGTAAGCGACAACGGCTTAACATTCAAACTAAAAATCGAAGCTACTGCTGGTGCGGTTGAATGCGAGGAGATAATCAGATATATTCAATCAAAGTCAACCAAAGAAGAATAACCGCAAAAAACCGAATGCCTAAAATAACCCTGCGCAATGAAAATGAAATAATCAAAGCTGTGCGCGAAGAGATTGTTATGGACCCGATGATCTCGGTTTCGCGTTTGAGAAAAAATTTAAAAGAACGAGGAATTACGACTTACAATGGCAACTCAATAGACCCTGTTTATTTGGCGCGTATAGTGCGAAAAATTGCCCGCCGGGCAATGCAAGAAGCGGATAACACAAAAATTGAACACCGGCTGTCAAAAACGAGAGAGAGGTTTTCGGTGATGATAGACCGTTTAATGAAGATTGCTTTTTGGAGGCCGGAATATATCAAAGATGGTATTTGGCCACCGCAAACCAAAGATATTGTCAGGGCGTTAGATACGGTGCAGAAAATGGATTTAGCGTTGTTGCAGGCGGAAATGGATGCAGGTATTTTTGAGCGGCGTTTGGGAACATTGGATATTGAAGTAGCACGCAAACAATCAATACCGGAGAACGCGCGCGAAGTAGCGTGGAGAACTTTCCAAAATTGGGGCATAGTTCCACAAGAAGCGGAAATGCCAAAAATTCAAAATGGAGAAAAGCAACATAATCAATCAGAACAATGTCGCGAACTTGCAATTATCAAGTAAAATTCTTGATGATTATGATTTCCGCCGCGCGATGGCAAAAACTTTTAAAGGTTTTTGTTTAGTATATTTGGCGCATCATTTTTCATTGCCGCCGGGAATATATCACGATGACTTGATGGCTTTGTTGAGTAATCACAGCGAAAGATTTTTATCAATACTCGGATTTCGCGGTTGCTCTAAATCAACGCTGTCGTCGCTGGCGTTGCCGTTATGGGCGGCGTTGGAACATCCGGATTATTACCCGTTTATCTTGCCGATTGCCGATACCGGAACGCAAGCCGCAATCAATATCGCCAACATTAAGGATGAGCTTGACCATAATTTGCTTATCAAGCAGGACTACGGGAATATCAACGGTGAATTTACCGAAGCGTGGGATTTGAAGAGCGAGGAAGAGTGGCAGTCAAAAAATATGCTGTTGTCCAACGGCGTGCGTATTCTTGCGCGATCGCGCGGCCAGAAAGTGAGAGGTTTGAAGCACCACCAGCACCGACCGAAGCTGGTGATTGCCGATGATGTGGAAGACTATGACTGGACGCAAAAAAAAGAAAACCGCGATAAAACAGAAAGGTGGCTTTTAGGGGAAGTGAAGTTGGGAATTGACACGAAAGTCGGCCGGATTATTGTTATCGGGAATAAGCTTCATTATGACGCGTTAATGGCGAGATTGGCCAAAGACCCAAATTTTAAAAACATTGAAATTCCGATAATGGCCGAGAAGGACGGCAAAAAGATATTTTACTGGCCGGCGATGTTTCCAGACGAAAAATCTCTTGAAACGTTGAAATCAACGCCCGCGGCGGCAATTATTTTCCAGCGCGAGTATATGCTTAAAGCGGTCGCCGAGGAAGGCCAGCCAATCAAAGAAGAATGGTTGCAATACTATGATGTCAAGCCGAAAGAAGCGATAGAGGGAATGGCAGGCACCGGCGTGGATTTGGCAATCAGTAAAAAAGAAACCGCCGATTATACGACAATGGTTGACGGAGTGAAGTGCGAAGTCAACGATGTGCCAAAAATTTATATTGAGCCAAATCCGATTAATGAGCGTTTTACTTTCCACGAAACGATGCAGATGGCCAAGGCCAAGAAATTATCAAGACCGGGGGCGGTATTCTACGTTGAAGATGTTGCCTATCAGAAAGCGGCGATTCAAGAAATGGAAAGAGCGTTGATTCCGGTGGTGCCGATGAAGAGAACTACCGACAAGCACGCAATGCTGTTATCAATCGCGCCGTATATCCAAAACGGCACGGTGGTATTTCCAAGAACCGGATGTGAGGATTTGATTTTGCAGATGTTGGGATGGGGAGTTGAATCGCACGATGATCTTGTTGACGCACTTATCAATTTAGTTTTGGGTCTCGTAAGCGTCCCCGAGCCGGGAGCCGACTGGGGATAAACTTTACACAAAATGCGGGGGTTGTGTTATAATAAAAATGGCAGTATAATAAAAAAAGATAAGAGCCGCATTGAGGCGATTGTCGCGCTTTTGAAATCAAAGGAAATCGCGATAGAAGCGATGGAACGTGGCAAAATTGAAATCCATTTTGCCGGAAAAGACGTGAGCGCGAGTTTGCAGGAATTTTGGAAGTAAAACAGAATATCGCTAATCTCAAAAAAAGAGGCGAACATAAGACCGTTTATTGCGGTTTAATGTTCGCCTCTTTTAATTTTAATTTATGGGAATCATAAATAAGATTCAGAGCTACTTTTTTCAGAAAGCCGTCAATTATTTGAGTTCGGCGGATTTCGGTTTGGTTGGCCGTATTTTTGGGCAGGAATGGAACGACCGAACATACATTGAGCAATATGGTAAATCGCTTTATGTCCACGCTTGCGTTTCCAAAATCGCAGAAAAATACTCTACGGTTGATTTTAAATTGAAACGGATTATCAACAGCAAGGGCGATGTCAAAGAAGTCAAAAATCACGAAATTCTTGACCTTATCTATCGCTGGAATCCGTTTATGACAAAAGAAGAAGCGATGGAGTTGGATATTATCAACCGCAAGCTTTCCGGTGATAGTTTTATTTTGAAAGTTCGCAATAGCTCCGGACAGGTTGCCGAATTGTGGCCGATTTCCCCGCTGAATGTGATAATTAACGCCGATCCGATAAGATTTATTGATTATTATGAGATAGTCAGTGCAGAAGGCAAAAAACAGCGGGTTGAAGCGGATGATATGATTCACATTAAATATCCCTCGCCGCTTAATCAGTATTTCGGATTGTCGCCGCTTTCCGCGGCAAAACAGCGGGTTGATTCCGAGGGCTATGCCGTTGAGCATCAAAAAAACACATTCCTGAACAACGGACGGCCGGACGCGGTGGTGCAATCAGACCAAACGCCACCAATGGCGCAGAGGCTTGAAATCAGAAAAGATTATGAAAAAAAGCACAAGGGTCAGGGAAAGAACTCCAAGGTGGCGTTTTTATGGGGCGGGTTGAAATATCAGCAAATCAGTCTATCGCCACAAGAGCTTGATTTTATTGAATCAATGAAATTCACCCGCGACGACATTATGGTGGCGTTTAAATGTCCAAAATCAATTTTTGGCATTACCGAAGACGTGAACCGCGCCAATGCGGAAACAGGGATGAGGATATTTTACAGCGAAACAATCAATCCCGAAGCTATCCGGTGGGCAAATAAAATCAATGAAGAATTGATTATTCCCGAATTTGGCGAGGAATACTATATTGAGCCGGTGAACCAAGCGCCGGTTGACCGCGAGCAAAGACTGGCCGAATTTGACAAAGGCGTTGATCGCTGGATTACCGTCAATGAAATCAGGTCAGAAATGGGGCTTGAACCGATTGACGGCGGCGACCAGCTTTACCGGACGCTTACAGTCCAACCGTTGGGCGAGCAGATGGAAATAAATCGCGAGCCAGACAATTCCAAAAATTTGCACGGGCGGCGGGCGTTGAGAATTAAAATGGAAACCAAAGAAGCGATTTTTGGAGAAATCAAAAAAATCCAAGATGAAGCAAAAAATAAAATCAAAAAATCTTTTTCCAAAGAGATTAAAGATAATTCAATCTTCAAAGACAAAGACCGGCGCAAACAATACTGGGATTATCGGATGAAAGATATTGACAAGAAAAGCGCGAAAATCAAGAAGCTTGTCAACCAGCTGGCCAGTGTCCAAGCGGATGAATTTATCGCGAAATTTGAGAAAAATCCGCCCAAAAGCGCGGCGGGAATTAAAAAATTATTTTCAATCAAAAATCAAATCAAGAAATTTAGCAAAGCGATAATGCCGTTGATTATTTCCATTTTTGAGGAAGCGCGAAATGACGCGCGTGATTTAGTTGATGAAAAAATGATTAAGTCGGAAAACAAAAAAGATATTACGCCGTCAATTTTGGATTTGTTGCAAAAACGGGCGGACTTTTTCGCGGAGAGCGTGAACAATACGACATTATTGGCGTTGGTGGCCACGATTGACGATGGAATTAAAGAGGAGGAAGGCATTCCCGAACTTAAAAAGCGCATTAAGGGCGTTTATGTTGAATTTGAAAATTACCGCGCTACGCTTATTGCCCGCACTGAAACGAACGCGGTGGTGAACGAGGCGCATCTACAAACCTATAAAGACAGCGAGGTGATTGAGGGCAAGGAATGGATTGCCACGATGGATGATCGTGTGAGGGACGAGCACCTGATGATGGACGGCGAGATTGTCGCCAAAGGCAGGGCATTCAGCAACGGGTTAATGTTTCCCAGCGAACCGAATTGCCGGTGCACCGTGGCGCCGGTGATTAACTTAAAAGATTAAAACGATGGATATTGTTTATTGTGTCGGCAGTCCCGCTAATTGGGGTCATAATGAATTGCGATACTCGCTTCGCAGTGCCGAAAAATATTTGAAGTTTGACAATGTTTTTATTGTTGGGCACAAGCCATCTTTTTTGAATGACAGATTGATACATATTCCGATTGCCGACGACCAAGGCCACAAATATCCGAATGTTACCAAGAAAGTGAAATTTATTTTGGATTGCGAAGATATTTCGGACGATTTCATTTATATGAACGATGATTTTTTCTTGATGAGGCCATACGATGCAATTCCTTATTTGTGGAACGGAAAAATAAAAGATTGGGTGGAGCATTATCCGGCGTTTAGGGGCAAATACTATAAGAACATTTGCGCGTTGCACGAAGACTTTCCGAATGGTAAATTTTTTGAGTTGCATTTCCCGATTGTGTTTAACAAGCAAAAAGCCAAGGCGGTGATTGAAAAATACAAACTGGAAATTACGCTGATGTTGAGAAGCTACTACGGCAATGAATATGCCAAAGAATTGTCGCCGATTGCAGAAAGCATTGACTATAAGGTTTCCGGCAACAGCAAATTCAAAAACATAGAATTTTTGCCTTCCAATCCGCCGTTTGTGAGTTGTAGCGACAGTGCGGCCGCGGAAATAACATTTAAGAAATTTATTCAAGCGAAATTCCCAAACCGGTCATCGTTTGAAAAAATAAACATATGAAGAAAAAACTTTTAAGCAGTGAAAAAATCGTCAAAACGTTTTCGTTTGACGTGAAATCCGTCAAAGAAGATGAATATATTGTTGAGGGTATATTCTCAACGCCGGATACCGATCGGCATAACGAAGCGGTGATGCAAGAGGGATGGAAGTTGGACAATTATCTGAAAAATCCGGTGGTGTTGTGGAGTCACCAAAATATGGAGTTTCCGCTGGCACAGATGGTGCGTATCGGGTATGAGAATGGCAACCTTGCCGGCGCGATGAAATTTGCGGTTAATGAATACGAAACCGCGGCTACGGCGTTTAAGCTGGTGAAGGGAAAATATCTCCGCGCTTTTTCGGTGGGATTTATCAACAACGTTTATGAGGTTGACAAAGAGAGCGAAATTGTAAAACTGGTTGAAAACGAATTGCTTGAAGTTTCGGTGGTGAACATCCCCGCGCAGGCGGCCGCGCTGGCCAAAATGAAGCGGATGGATTTTCTTGCGCCGGAATTGCCGGAACACAGCGAAAAGGAAGGCCGCGTTTTATCTTCAAAGAGCCGCGGGATAATTGAAAAAGCGAAATTATCTTTGGAAGAAGTCTTGGCGGCCGACAGCGAAAAAGAGCCGAAAAAAGCAAAAGCAAAATTCAAATACAAAAAAATTCTCGGCAAAGCAGTTAGAGAGCTAATCAAGGCGCGCAATGAATAAGATTGCGGTAATTACAAGATTTCATTACCCGAAAGACGATCCGGAATATCGGTGGAGATTGGATTATTACCGCGATGAAGTTTTGCCGCGATTGTTGAGGCAATATTGCCAAGATTTTGATATTTGGATTTGGTGCGAACCATGGCAAGAGAAAGAATTAAAATCGCTTAGCCCGCGGATCAGGACATTTCGCGCGACATACGCAAAAAGGGATTCGCATTTGTTTATTGATTACACGCTGTGGGAAAACGTATTCGGGTTGCCAAAATATGAGATTCAGGTCGGGTTGGACAGCGACGATTTGGTCGCGCCGGGATTCATCGAAAAAATACAAGAACTTTGCCAAGGCGATAAATCATTATTGTTAAGTTTCCAGCCAATAAAGTTTGATATTGCGACCGGTAACCGTTATCACATGGACCAATATACGGAACAGCGCGGCAGTCCGATATTCGCTTTTTACCAGCCGGACATTTACACAAAAGATTTCAAATTCGCCTATCATACCAGCCATTTGCGGATGCCGGTGTTGGCGCAAAAGCGCATTATTGTGCCGGAAGGATATGCTTATATGTCAATTCACGATCGCAATGATTCAACGAGAATCAAAAAAACCGACAAACTAATATGACGATCGAGCTTTCAATTTTTACCAATTCAATTCCGACCGCGCCAAGCACTGCCATCCTTGAAAAAACATTCCGATCGTTTGTTGATACTTTTGGAGGCATTCCGGCAAAATTATATCTTGACCCGAAACCGAACCGGGCGGCCGCGGATGATTATATCCGCAATTTACGCAAGCAGTTTGGGCTTGATCCGATCATTACGACGAGTTTGTCGGATGGATATATCCGATCGATCAAAGAATCAAAAGCGGATTATCTTTTTCAGTTGGAACACGACTGGACATTCCAAAATATCAACCATTCGTTGCCGCAAATTTTGGAAGCGATGGCCGCGGCGAATATTTACCATTTCCGATTCAGTAAGCATCCAAACACTTTAACACCCGGATTGATGAAATGGCAAACGATCATGGTTGAGAAAGAAAGCGCGGGCATTAAATATTGCGAAACCGATAATTTGAGTAATAACCCGCACATCATTGACCGGAAATATTATCTGGAAAATCTTTTGCCAAAAATATCGCTTCTTCCCGGATCAAGCGGCATCGAAGAGATGCTGACCAAGAAGGGATTGATCGGATGCCAGTATGGAGGATTGGATTACCCGCCCACAATCAAACATTTACAAGGCAGAAAAACGATATGAAACAGCCTGTCTTTTTTCTCGATGATCTCAACAACAATGCCGGCGACATGATAAGCGCGCCGATTCTTGAAGCGTTGGGAATGGGAATTGAATTGGTGGATAGAAAAAGGCGCGGCAAGCTTTTGGCGGTCGGCAGTATTATGACCGCCTTGCGCGCGGGGGATACTGTTTGGGGATCCGGGTGCATTCGGGACAAAAACATCCAAGCGCCGCCGGCATCTGAATTTTTGGCGGTGCGAGGCCCTTTAACGCGGAAAAAGATAAAAGGCGCGGACATTCCCGAAATATATGGCGACCCGGGATTGCTGTTGCCACTGATCTATCATCCAGTCGTTGCCAAGCGGCATAAATTGGGCATTTTACCGCATTATATCGACAAGGCGGCGGTTGACTCGTCTGAGGGGCATTTAATTGATATTCAAGCACCATGGAAGGCCGTGATTGATGAGATTTTATCCTGCGAGCGGGTGGTATCGTCAACCTTGCACGGGATTGTTTTTTGCGAGGCGTATGGCGTGCCAGTAACCTGGGCAAAATATAGCGATAATATTATTGGTGGTGCGTTCAAATTCCAAGATTATTTCTTGGGGACGGGGCGGAAAAAACAGGCATACTGGAAGCCGATTGATCCGATTGAGGGATTGCTGGAGATTCAAAAAAGATTGATGGTCGCGCTGTCGGGAAAGTATAAAACGAAAATTCTTTGTTGACTTTTAAAAAATATGCTAAAATAAAATAACAATTCAATACGCATTTTATTCGTAACCGAACAACGGGCGAATGTCTTGACTGCTTAAAGCGGCCAGGCATTCGCCCGTTTTTTGTTCAAAGAACCGATAGCCCGTTAATTTTTGAAAGGTCAGAAACCCTTATCGGGGAGGCGGTAGTCAGAAGAGTTTTAATTTTAAAAAACAAACCTATGAAAATTAAAAAAGCAGATGGCTCCATCGTTGAAGTTGACGATGACTACACCCCCGAAGAGGGAGAGGAGATCGTTGATGAAGACAAGGAAGCCGAAAAAGAAGATGAGGGCGGCGGCGATGAAGACGAGGAAAAGGCCGTGAAAGAAGACCTCAAAAAATTTATCAAGGATGAGACTATTGCCAACCTTGATAAGGAATTGGACGCCAAGTCCGAAGAGCTGGTCAAGAAGTTTTTTGACGGCGTGGCCAAGCAAAGAAAAGCCGCCATTGACGGACGGAAAGCTCCGGTGAAAAAGACCAGCGAACAGGAATTGACCCGCAAGTGGTGGAATTGTCTTGTCAATCAAGACATTTCCGGCGCGCGCGCAATTCAAAAAGATTACTTGCGCGAAGGCGATGATGCTTCCGGCGGGTATCTTGTGCCGCCTCCGGCGTTAATGGCCGAGATTAACCGGTTCACCGAACAATATGGAGTGGCGCGGCGCGAGATGCGCTATTTGCCGTTTTCCGGTCCGGCCAATTCGCGAAAAATCCCTCGCCTTGGTTCTTCGGTGAGCGTGTATTGGGCGTCCGAAGCCGGAAAGAAATCAAAAACCAAGCCTTCGTTTGAATTGGTCACTCAAACCCTTAAAAAGATTGTTGCCATCGCTATTTACACCGAGGAATTGGTGGAAGATTCCGCGATTGACATCAATGCTTTGTTGGGCGAACTGTTCGGCGAAGCGGTGGCCAAAGAAGAGGATCGCGTGTTCTTTGCCGGCAATACCAATGACGGAGATGTCTATAACGGTATTCTTAACGCTACCGGAATCGTGCCGGTGGTTATGGGCGATGGCGATGTGGCCGCGGATATTGATGTTGACGACTTGATTGAGATGAAATACGCGGTGCCCAAAGAAGTTCGCCAAACCGGCAAATTCTACGGGAACAGCGCAATCTTCAAGCTTTGCGAAAAGCTAAAAGACAAAAACGACCGGTATATTTTGCACGACGCCCAAAACGGCAATGCGCCGACTTTGTGCGGCCGGCCGTATGAAGAGCTTGATATTCTGCCCGATGACGATTTGGTGACCGAAGAAACGCCTTTCTTGATTTATACCAATCTGAAAAAGACTTGCGTATATGGAGATAAAGGCACTCTGCGGTTGAAGCTATTGTCGGAAGCCACGCTTGACTTTGATGACAGCGATGAATCGCCCAACAACATCAACCTTGCCGAAAACGATATGCAAGCATTGCGTATCGTCAAACGCACGGGCTATGTGCCGGTGTTGCCCAGCGGTATCGCGGTGTTGAAGACTGGCGGAGAATCTTAATCTTTAAAGCCAAGGGGGGAGCGTTTGCCTCCCCTCTTGGTGTAAAGATATGTTGATCTCAAAAAATTACAGAACCAAAATCGTGAAAAATAATCTTTGCCATTGCAAGAAGAAAAAGAAAAAGCAAGGCAAAAAAACTTATGGAAAAAAAAGTATCATTCTTTGACCCGGTGGCTAACGCTTATCGCGAGATGAGCGTGGCCATAGCCAAAGAGTATGTCAAAGGTCTTGAAGCAGTTAAAAAGCAGATTGCCGAGATTGACGGCGAACCCGCCGAAGTCGCAAGCAAGCCTGCAAAATAAATGGAAACAAAAGATATTTCTCTGGCGGAATTTCTTGGCCATAAGACCAAATGGCGCATTGATAAATACGCCAACGATGCCGATTTTGCGGCAAAAAAGAAATACGAAAGCGTGGAGATTGACGGTAATGTTCTTTGCAATGAGGGCATCAACGAGTTGTTGACTATTTTGGGGAGCGCGTCAAGCGGGACAAAATATGACAACACCAACGCCTACTTGATTGTTGGCACGGGTGATACCGCCGCCGTCGCCGCCGATACCGAAGCGTCATTTACCAATGGCGTGAAAAAGGCGATGGAGGCCGGCTATCCGACCTATGGCATGAGCCAAAAAATCACTTTTTCCTCATCTTACGGGAGTTCGGACGCCAATCAAGCGTGGAAAGAGTTTGGCGTGCTGAACGCCTCGTCATCGGGTAAATTGCTGAACCGCAAAGTATCCGACCAAGGAACGAAGACCTCGGGACAAACGTGGGTATTAACTCTTGAGATAACGCTGTCGTAATCGGTTTTTTCTCTTGCCCCTACGGAGGAAAGGGGGCAGGGATAAGGAACTAATAAATAAAAAATTATGACAGACACAATCAAAGTTTTAGCAAACAAAAAAGTGGAGTTAATCACCACGCAAGAAGTGGACGGCGCAATCCATTTGGCGACATTAAAAAGCAATTTGGCGCATTTTCAAGGTTTGGTCGCCGAAACGCAAGCCAAAATCAAGCAGTTGGAAGACGCGGGAATTACCACCGAAGAAATCAAAAAATAATCAATGGCAGATATTAACCCCTCACAAGATTACGATGTTATCCATACGCTTACCTTTGCGGAGGGAAGCGGGACTTGCAATATCCGTCTTTACCGAGGGTCTTTTTCGGCATATACGGGCACGGTTTATTATCGGGCGGGAACTTCGGGGGCGTGGACGGAATTGAGCGTATCGGGAACGACAACGACTTTTCCCGTGTCGTCCACGACAATGCAAATTGGACACGATAACAACAAGAGCGGGAATGATTATATGACCGCCAGTTTTTACGGTCAAGCAACAAATCTTATAGGTATTGCGATCTCGCAAAAGGCGGCATACAGCGGAACGATGGGCAACGCCTTTATGTATAACTACGCCTACGGTTGCACCGCCCTCACCAGCCTTGCCGTCCCCGACACCAGCGGGCTGACCAGTGTGGGTAACTACTTTATGTATGCCTACGCCGACGGTTGCACCGCCCTCACCTCTCTTGCCGTCCCCGATACCAGCGGACTGACCAGTGTGGGCACTGACTTTATGCGTTTATACGCCGACGTTTGCACTGCCCTCACCTCTCTTGCCGTCCCCGATACCAGCGGACTGACCAGTGTGGGTAACTACTTTATGTATGCCTACGCCCGTAAATGTTCCTCCCTCACCTCTCTTGCCGTCCCCGATACCAGCGAGCTGACCAGTGTGGGCGACTACTTTATGGGTTACTACGCCTACGGTTGCTCCTCCCTCCTCCGTCTTGAACTCCCCGCGGCAGGTTGGTTTGTCGGACATAATATAGATTGGAGTGTGCCATCGGGACGATTAAACTATCTCAAAGGATATGTTGACAATTCTACCGATTTAACGGCGTGGAAAGCACTTACGGCAAGCGGGAAAACGCTTTATTTGAATTATGTGAGGAGTGAGAATGATGTGGTGTTGGAGGGAGGGGAAACGGAAAAAGATGTTTCCGACAGTGGAAGCGGTAGCGACAGCGTTTCGGTGAAAGTGTTGATTGGATTATCCGACAGCGGAAGTGGCGTTGACGCAACTCCAGCAATTAAAAATTCATTGACGCAAACGGACAGCGGGAGCGGGACTGACAGCGTTTCATTAAAACAGATTAAATCAATTCTTGACAGCGGGAGCGGCGCGGATGTGCTTTCTTTGGTGATCCGCGCGATTGTGGCCGACAGCGGGAGCGGAAATGAGATTGTCGGCATTTTGACGAACCTTGCGATGAGCGACAGCGGGACGGGCGCGGACGCAATCAATGTGCTGGCGAATATTGCCATAACGGACACAGGCGCGGGGAGCGAGGCGGTGCAATCGTTGGCCAAGATTGCCGTTTCCGACAGCGGAAGTGGCGTTGACGCTTTGGAGGTATTGCGAAAAATAGCGATTGCCGACAATGGCAACGCCAGCGAAATTGTTTCAGTAATTGCGAATATCGCGGTTTCGGATAGCGGAAACGGAAACGAAGCGATAAATATCCTTGCCAATCTTGCGACAATTCAAGATAGCGGGGCAGGCAGTGAAGCGGTGCAGGCGTTGGTGGCAATCTCCGTTTCGGATAGCGGAGAAGCAAGCGAGGCGTTGTCTGCGTTGATACACTTATCGGTGAATGACAGCGGGATCGCCAGTGAAACGATTGCCGTTTTGGTAAATCTTGCAATTCAAGACACCGGAAGCGGGAATGATGAAGTTTCCGGCGGGGTTCGTGTTGCAATCCAAGATACCGCCAGCGGCAATGACGCGATAAGCGTTCTCGCGAATATCATCATTTCGGAAAGTGGCACAGGCAACGAAAATGTGGCAATCAAAACATTGTTGTCCATTTTGGAAACCGCCAGCGGGAATGATACGGTCAATGTTTTGAGCCGTTTGGTTTTGCAGGAAACGGGAAGCGGAAGCGACATCATCTCTATTATCAGAAACGCCTTTATCCAAGACAGCGGGACGGGAGTTGAGCTGGTGAATATCTTGACGAGGATATACGCGCAAGACAGCGGCACGGGAGAAGACATCGCCAAAATTATATCGGCGGTATTGGTTGCCGATAGCGGGAGCGCGAATGAAGAAGTAAAAATTGGCGGCGGAATTAAATTTATCCAAGACAGCGGAGTTGGAAGCGAGATGATTGGTTTGATTGCCCGAATTGCCGTAAATGAGCTGGCAACGGCAACGGAAAGCGTTAGGGTGGTAAATCGGTTGCTTGTCGCGGACAATGGGCAAGGAAGCGATGTTTTGCGAGTTTTGGCAAGGTTGGCGATTGCGGACAACGCAACTGCGGTTGAAGCGGTAAATGTGGCGGCGAGAATATCAATTCAGGAGAGCGGGGCTACCAACGAAACATTGTCAATAATTGTGAGCACATTGATACAGGAAGCGGGATCGGCGATTGAAAACGTTAAAGTAGGCAATCCCGAAAAAATAATTTCCGACAGCGGCACGGGGAACGACCAGATAAGCGTTATTTTGAAAAGAATATCTATCACCGACTTGGGAAGCGCCGATGATGTGGTGGAAATTCTTAAAAGAATTGCGGTGAGCGATGAGGCAATCGGGGTTGATGTGGCCAAAGTTGTTGCCAATATAATTTTGTCTGATAGTGGAATTGGCACGGAAAAAATCAGGGCGCGGTGGGATGAGTGGCTTTGCTCCACATACAAGCCGAAAACAAGCCCGTATCGGCGCAAGGCCAGCCCCTATACCCGAAAAACAAACCCGTATAGAAAATGCGGGCAATAACTTAAAAATTATGGCAAAAAAAGGATACACAACCAAAGAAGAAATTGAGAATTACTTGCTTCAAGAGATTGACGCGACGATGGATAGCCAGATTGACGGATGGATTGAAGCAATGGAAAACCAAATTGACAAAGAAACCGGCCGGAATTTTATCGCCGACACTGCGGCCAGCGAACGTCTTTTTGACGGCGACGGCGATCGCGAGATATTCATTGACGATTGCGTGGAGATTGAAAAGGTGGAATTGAACGATGAAGAGATTGATTATTTCGCTTATCCGACCAACGAAACACCGAAAATTATCATTGCCCGGGAATACGGGAAATTCACCCGAGGGCGGCAGAATGTGGCAATAACCGCAAAATGGGGATATTCGGTGGCGGTTCCGGCCGACATTAAATTTGCTTGCACGGTTTTGGTGGCCGGAATAATCAACAATGCGGCGGATAGCGGCGGCGAAGTAAAGTCAATCACGATGGGAGAATATAGCGTGGCATACAAAGACACCAAACAAACCGGCGATTTTGAAAGTATTAAAAACATCCTTGCCAAATACCAACGGATGGCGGAATTATGATTGAATCATTATTTGATAAAATCGTTGATGTTTATCGGCTTTCCGATGACGAAAGTCCGGACGACATTGACACGGAAAGCTACGCGGTCAATTTAACCGGAGTGGCGTGCAATATCCAGCCGCTGGATGCGGAATTCAGGGAATCAATGGGCGGAGGCTATGAAAAGGATTATCGGATGTTTTGCGAGGATTGCGACATTGCCGAAAAAGACCGGATTATTGACGGCGAAGATGAATACGAAGTTTCGGGCGTCAAGAGAATGTCGTTTATGGGATTATCCCATTTGCAGTTGACGATTACTAAAAAACAATAGGATGCTATCTTTCAAGATTGACATAAAAGAATTGGACGAAGCGATAGATTTACTGGCGAAATATCCCGAAACCACCGATGAGAATATCGTCAAGGTTTTTGACAGGTTATTGCCGGAGATCGCCGCCAGATCAAAACATAACGCGCCGGTGGATACCGGTCGGTTGAGAACGGGAATTCATTGGCGGATTGAGAAAACGCCCGGAAACGTGAAGGGTATTATTGAAGATCCCGTAAAATACGCTCCTTATGTCCACGAAGGAACGCGCCGGATGAAGGCGCGCCCGTTTGTCAGAAATGCGATTTTAAATTGGGGAGTGCACCAAACAAAAAGAGAGCTTGAAAAAAACTTCTTAAAAACCAAGCGGGGGCTTATCTGATTTTCCGTGCAGTATCGCTTTGAGCTTTTTGACCATTTTCGGATTGCCTTCAAAAACCTTTTCAATGATGAATTCAATGTTATCGTTGTTAATCGTAAATTCAAAGCTTTTGTGGCGCGGTTTGTCGTTTTTGGGCATAGACGAGTGTAGCACTTGATTGTTTTATGGGCAATAGGTATAATTAAAGAAATTAAATAGTATTTTTCGCTAACCAAACCAAGGGGCGAATTCCACCGCAGAAATGCGGCGGGGTTCGCCTCTTTTTTTGTATGATAAACACGATTAAAAATGCCATTATCGGATTTTTGGAAACATTGGAGGGGATTAAAAATGTTGCCGGATACATAGATTCGGAAGGAAAAAAGGGTTATCCGTATATCTGCGTTGTTTGGGATAGCAACGAATCGGAGATTATTACCAACGCGCAAGATCGCGTGCGTGCAAATTATAAGATTGTTCTTTTGCAAGAAAAATTGGAGCAATTCAAAACCCGCGCCGGAGCTGAATCAACCAGCGATGACAGAACATATAAAATTGAGAAGCTTTTCCGCGATAATAACGATCTTGGACTTTCGGATGTATTGCGAGTTTTGCCGGTGAGTTCAAAAAAAACATACATTGACGGCGGCACGAGAATTCAAGTTGAAGTTTCAATAATCGTTGAATTTTTGCAGGATGTATCAATTTAAATTTAAAAAATAATAAAAAAACTATGTCAAGTTCAATCAAACGCAGGCAGACAGCAGGTATTGCTTTGGAAGCAACGCCGGGAACGGCAGTTGCCCCGACACATTATTTTGAATTTTTGGAGTGCGATCTCGCGGAAAAAATGGGGATTATCGGCGACACGCAAGCCCGCGGGTCGCGCTATGCCGAAGGCCCGGCACCGGTTGAAGGTAAAAAGTCCGGCGAAGGCAAGATTGAGATTTGCGTTGATCCGACCATTTTCCCGTATTTCGCGGCATTGGCGTTAGGTTCGGTTTCCAGCGAGGTGAGCGGCGATGATTACAAGCACACCTCCACTTTGGCCGGCGGCAATGACCCTCTATCGGCCACGATTTGGCGCGGGCGCGTGGTTGACGACCGCCAATTCGCCAACGCGGTGGTGAATACGATGGAAATTTCGTTTGCCGATGATGTCGTCAAAGCGACGATTGATTTGCTTTCAAAATATCCGACAACGCAAACCAGAACGCCGACAAAAACAGACTTGAAGATTTACACATTTAAAAACGCAAGTTTGAAAATTGATAATGACACATTTAAAGTGCAAGAGTTTTCACTGAAAGTTGAAAATAACGTTGAAGCTAAATACGCACCTGGAAGCAATGATGTTGACCGATTTATTGCCAAAGAATCAAAAGTGTCCGGCAGTTTCAAGCTGTTGTTTGAGACGACCGACCAGCGCACCGTATTTGAGGGACTAACCAAACAATCAATGGTCTTGACGCTTACCGGCAGTGATGGCGACAGCATTACCATCACCATTCCGCGATTACGGATTGAAAATTGGACAGAAGACGGCGGCCTTGGCGACGCAACGATGGAAGCCATTGAATTTACCGCCGAAGAAAGCGATGAGAGCGGCGAAGAGAATGTGATTACCATTGAGACCGTCAATTCCGTGGCCGAATATTTGGCCGAAGCATAAATTTAATCAAGGCGGGTGGAATTAACCGCCCGCCTAAAAAAAATGGAAACAAAAAAAATTGTTTGCCCGTTTTCAAAAACCGAAGTGGAGTTGAAAGCGTGGATTACGGGAGAAGAGAACAACAAGATTAGGAAGCAAATGCTTGACCACAATATGGCGATGAAAAGCGATATTGAAGTTAATTTGGGCGAAGCTGTCGTCAAAACCGAAAAAGCGAAAGTTGATGTAGTTGTTATTTCGGTTGCTGGCGAAAAAAAGAATATCTATGACAAAATTTGCGCAATGAGAAAATGCGATTATTCTTTCGTGATTGACGAAGTCAACAAAATTGCCGATGATGTTGATTTTTTATCCGAAGGCGGGAAGCCCGCCGCTGGTATCGCCTCGGCAAGTTAACGCCGGAGATGCAGATTGTGGCGATATGCCAAGAGTTTGGGTGGACATATTACCAGTATATGGAACAGCCGAAGTGGTTTATAGGACTTCTACAAGACAAAATGGAGATTGACGCGCAAGAGGCGAAAAAGGCGAGCAAAAAATAACCGCCTCATTTGAAGAGGCGGCGGAAAATAATTTTAATTGCTTTTATTGGTTCATATAAACCACAAAACTATAAAAAAGTAAAATGGCCGACCAAACTCTACAATTTATCATTACCGCCCAGAACAACGCAAAGCAAGCATTTAATGAGGCAAAAAATCAGTTAAAAGATTTTGAGAAAGAGACAAAAGACGTATCCGACACCATCAAAAAGATGACGGCTGGTTTTGCGGTTGTTGGCGCGGCAGTGGGGGCTTTTGGCGTCTCTTCAATCAAGGCGGCGGCGGATATTGAAACGCAAAAAATAGGATTCCAAACATTGCTTGGGAGTATGGAGGAGGCCGATGAAGCAATCAAAATGATACAAAGGGACGCGGCCAGCACGCCATTTGAATTCGCCGGCTTGGTAGAAGCAAATAAAGCGTTAACACTGGTAACAAAAAATGCCATTCAAAGTGAGCAAGTTTTGCTTGATGTGGGGAAGGCTTTGGCGGCGGGGGGAAAGGGGCAAGCCGAATTGGATAGAATTATTATGAATTTGCAACAGATTGGCAATACCGGAAAAATTACCGAAATGGATATTCGCCAATTTGGTTATGCGGGCGTAAATATACTTGAATTGCTTGCAGACTATTATGGAACAACCAAAGAAGCGGCGAGCGAAATGGTCAAAGATAGTGATAGCGCCTTTAATGATTTAGCGGCGGCCTTTGCAATGGCAGGAAAAGAGGGCGGCAAATATGCCGATGCTTTTAGCAATGCAGGTGGGTCTTTAAATCAAACGTGGTCTAACTTGCAGGATGCCTGGAACATATTTTTAGCGAATGAAGGGGCAAAATTACTTGAATGGGCAAAGAGTTTTATTCAAATTGCTACAAAAATTGTTCAAGAAACTTTGCCAAGTTGTATAGAAAAAATAGAAGAATTTACAAAATGGTTCAGCGAAAATAAAACAGCTATCGCCGCGGCCGCAGGAGTTATTACTGGATTATTAGTCCCCGCAATTACAGGGTATATGATACCCGCTTTTGTCAATGCGGCAAATATGATTGCCGCAACAATAAAAGTTTTGACATTCGGCAATCCCTGGGGCATTGCTATTGGTTTGATAGTTGCTTTGGCCGCGGCAATCATTATGAATTGGGATTTGATTAAAGAGAAAACGATTGAAATTTGGAGCGCAATCAACGATTTTGTTTCTGGTGTTTGGGGAAATATCGTTTCAACAGCACAATCGGTATGGGGCGGGATTACTGACTTTTTTGTCGGCGTATGGGAAGGAATCAAGGAAGCTTTTAAATTCGGCGCGGCATTGGCGGTTGGATTGGTAATTGAATATTTTAATTTATTTGGAATTGATATTGTTTCAACGATGCAGATAATCATCGGAGCGTTGCAAATGGCTTGGACGACAATTCAGGCGGCTTTTAGTTCCGCCCTAAATTTCATTAAAGGCGTGTGGAATACGGTCTGGACGGCGATTAGCGGATTTTTAAGCCCGATATGGGAAGGAATTAAAAAAACAATCGGCGATGCTTGGAATTGGATAAGCGGAAAATTTGAAGAATTGTCAAAACCGATAAGCGATGCCTGGAAATCAATGTGGGAAGGGATGGGCGAAGTGGTATCCGGTGTTTGGGAAGGAATTAAAAATGGTTTTAAAACAAGCATAAATTTCATAATTAACGGGATAAATACGGTTATCAATGCGCTTAATTCAGTGGCAAGAAAGGGCGGAAGTGCTCTTGGTATGAGCGTGATTAGCATTCCGACAATTCCACAGTTAGCCTCCGGCGGCATCGTGAACCGCCCCACGCTTGCAATGATTGGCGAGGCCGGGCCGGAAGCCGTTTTGCCGCTGTCAAGCGCGTATAGCCCGATTCCTGCCTATGCCGGAGCGAATATCAATGTCTACATCCAAGGCGGCTATTATCTTGATCGCGATGCGGCCGATGAGATTGGCGAAAAAATTATTCAGAAATTGAAACAAACGATGAAATTGTAAAACAATGAACATCACTATCACCATTGCCGGCACGGATAGAACCAACGACATCGTCTTTGACTCAATCCAAAAAACAGATGCGGTCAACGAAGAAAAAGATACGCTGGTTTTTTCCGTGGACAAATACGCCAGCCGCGGGTTTGTGCCGGAAGTAAATCAGGAAGTGGTGATGGAGGTTGACAGCATTAAAGAATTTGGCGGGGCAATCACGCAAGTTAAAAAATCATTGGTGGACGGCCAGCGCGTGGTGTTTGAGGTTACCTGTTGCGACTATACTCAATTTCTGGCCCGGAAGCTGGTGCTGGAAAGTTACAGCAATCAAACTGTTGATTATATTATCGCCGACCTCATATCAAAATATGCCGAAGATTTTACCGGAGCGAATGTTGATTGCGACATTACCATCAAGACGATGTTGTTTAACCGGATGAGTATTCCCGAATGCCTGGAAAAAATCGCCAAAGAAACCGGCTATTACTGGTATGTGGATTATGACAAAGACATTCATTTTTTTGCGCAGGAAGATAATGTGGCGCCGTTTGGAATTACCGACAGCAACGGAAAATCATTGCGCAACAGTCTGAAAATTACGGATAACCTTGACCAAATCCGCAATTCCGTGACGATCCGCGGCAGTGAAGAGCGCGGAGTGGAGAGAACTGAAACCTATGTTGGAACGACCGACCAGATGATTTTCCCATTGGCAAACAAATTTGCGGAAGAACCAACGGTTAAGGTTGACGGGACGCCGGTGGATGTGGGCGTTGATTATCTTACCAAAGAAGAGGACGCGGACTGCTTCTGGTCTTATGAGCAAAAATCATTGCGCTTCAAGGCAAGTATGGCCGCCAAAAAGGTGGAAATTACCGGCATTCCTTTGTTTCCCATTTTGGTTAAAATTCCCGAACCGGTATCAATCAATCAATATGGCATTTATGAATTTTTCAAGGAAGACAAAAGCATTACCAGCCGTTCCGAGGCTTATCAATACGCCACGGCACAGCTTAATGGCTACAAGGACGGCGTGATTGAGGGGGAGTTTCAAACTGACACGGCGGGGCTTCGCAGTGGACAGATAATTAACGTGAAATCCGATTTAATGGGCGTGGACGAGGATTTCCTCATTCAGCGGGTTACATTCAAGCCGCAGGCCAAAGATAAGGCAGTATGGAGCGTTAAACTGGCCACGATGAGAACAATGGGAATAATCCAGCTACTGCAAGATTTAATTCGCTACCGGACAATTAAAGAATTTGACCCGGAAAACTTGCTCACCCTGGCACAGCTTGACGACCAGATGACGATGACGGATGTTTGCACCGTTCCAAAAGCAACTACCTCGCCGCCCTATAAATGGGGTGCGTTCAGGTGGGGTTTCGGGACGTGGAGCGAAACTTAAAATTATGAAAATCAAATCCCAAAACAAATTAAGCGGCCGGTATCGCTTCAAAGTCTACAAAGCCGGCACGCGGGAGTTAATCCGGATCACGCCTTGGATTGAAAACTTAATTGTTAAAAATGCCAACAGCGGCGTGAATATCGCGATTAAAAATTTACTGGGCGATTTTACCTATACGCTGGAAATCACCCACGCCAAAATCGGGACGGGAACCACGGCCGCGGCGGACGGCGATACCGATTTGGAGGAGGCAGTTTTGAGCGACATCAAGGTTATGGACGCCGATGAAACCGGCCTTGACGAGGCAACATTCTTGTTTTTTATCGCGGATACCGAACTGGCCAACGATGATTATACCGAATTTGGATTGTTTTGCGGGGCAAGGCTTTTCGCGCGGTCAATTATCACGCCGACTTTTTCAAAAGGAGATAATCAAGATATTGAGTGCGAATATGTAATCACCAATAGTAATTCGTAAATATATGGCAATCACAAACGGACAAACGGCAGACGCCGATGACATCAATGCGGAATTAAGCGCACTGGCCAGCGATATTAGCGCGCTGGATAGTGCGGCGGTCAAATTGACCGGCAATCAAACCCTTCAAGGCGTCAAAACTTTCGGTTCTTTCCCCGTCCTGCCCGCAAGCGACCCGACAACGGATAATCAGGCGGTGAGAAAGGCGTATGTGGACGCCGCGGCGGTTACGGTAGTTAAATATGGCTCTGCATCCCACGACGCTTCGGTTGAAGAAACGCAAAACATAGCGCACGGTTGCGGAAAAACGCCTAAAAAAATAAAATTGCGTGCAGTTTGGGCATCTTCTGGCGGATATAGGATGTGTGAGGTTGATACCAACGGAACTGGCTATATGAGGGCGCGGGTGTACGCCAACAATATAACTTCGCTTGAAAATGAATATTCCGCGGGTAGTAGTTTTCCGTGGAACGGCGTCATAGATTTTGAGAGTTATTCAAAAGTGTTAGGTAGCGTTTCCATAAATAGCACAAATATATCAATAGTGTGGACTAAGGATAATAATCCTACTGGAACAGTATCTATTTTTTGGGAGGCGATTGCTTAAAAACAAAATGCCGGAAATCAAGCAAAAGTCATTTTAACAAACCGATGAATAATCAAGTAATTATCACCAACGAACGCTTGACGGAATTCTGCAAGCACCAGCAGGCCATTGAGGACAAATTAAGCGAGGTGGCCGACGACCTCAAAGAATTAAAAGACGCGTTTAACGACCAGGCCAAAGAATACAAAAATATCTGTGCTTTGATTGGGGAAGTCCCGCAAGGCAAGAGCGTTATGCAGTGCGTCCGCGAGAACGCCAACCGGACGGAGAAGATGTGGTGGGCGATGATTGTCGTTTTGGGCGTGATTGAGTTTTTGGCCAATTTCCCGAAACTGGCCGGACTGTTTGTTTAGGGTGTTGCTTTCCCGCGCGGGTTTTGCCTTTTTAATTCATTTTTGGGGCACCATATTTTCCCGCGCCGGGGAGTAGCACCTTATCACCTTGATATTTGTAATTTGAAGAACTATAATAGTAGTATAATTAATACTACTAATATGAATAATGATATTAAAAGATATAAAAATCCACAAAAAAGATTAGATTATATGAAGAAATGGAGGAAAACCCATAAAAAATATGAAGCTGATTATCGCAAAAAATATTATCAACGGATAGGAAAAAAAAGCTGGTATAAAAAATATTTTCCCAACAGGTCGGAAGAAATGAGCGGAACTTGCAAGATTGGAAGAAAATATGAATTAAAGGCTTTAAAATTATTAAAAGGAAGCATTGATAAAAATCGTGATTCATTTAGAGGGAAATGGGACATTGAATGGAATGGTAAAAGAATTGATGTTAAATCAAGACAATTTAATAGTAGAAGAGGTTGGAAATTCACTAAAAAAGAAAATAACAATGAAGCTGATTATTATTTACTTTTTTGTCTGAATAATGAAAAAATAGAAAAATTAATTTTTGTTCCGAAAAAAATCTTTAAAGAGGGAATAGGAATTGGGAAAAAAAGTAAATATGATATATATCAATTAGTTCTTTAAATTACCGATGTCAACAGGAGGCGGACTATGAGAATACCGTGGTGTAGAGCCAACGCAATGGCGATCCCCGATTGGATGGCCGAGGATTGCAACCAGAAGCAAT
>Ga0209723_1002516_pt1 | contig 24363 bp, 28 predicted proteins | sample BiotimSIPDNA_2_FD_185750 | JGI IMG/M metagenome (GOLD analysis project Ga0209723, IMG submission 185750) | Anaerobic biogas reactor microbial communites from Washington, USA - Biogas_R2 time_0 SIP DNA (SPAdes) (version 2) | ecosystem: Engineered > Bioreactor > Anaerobic > Unclassified | place...
TTATGTGGAAAATCCCCGAAATTCAATGATCCCCAGCAGAACTCCGGCCAATGCTCCCAGGAATTTAGAGGTTGAAGTTACCAAAGTAATCCACGAAATTGGTGTCCCGGCACATGTTAAAGGGTACCAGTATTTGCGTGATGCAATTATTCTGGTGACAGAGGAAATTAATTATTTAGGGGCGGTGACCAAAGAACTGTATCCAACTATTGCCCAGAAATACGACACTACTGCCAGCCGGGTGGAAAGAGCTATAAGACATGCCATCGAATTGGCATGGGATAGGGGTGATGTCGACAAAATAAATAAAGTATTTGGTTATACCATCAGCGGAGAAAAAGGCAAACCCACCAACTCCGAATTCATTGCTATTATTGCTGACCGCTTGCGGTTGGAAGGCAGAGCGGGATAAAACCCCGTAAAAAAAACTATGGTTTTAAAAACCTCTTAAGGAGTTTACTTTTAAAGAGGTTTTTATTTTTTTATGCTGCCAGCGGCAGAAAAAATTATTCAGCAATATTTAAAAGTTTCCCAATCATCAAACCTGGCCAGAAAAATGTCAGTATTGAAATTTTATCTGCTATAATAATCGAATCGATGAGAGGAGCTTATAATGAATATTGTAAAATCCAATCTCCTGTTGTTGCTTACTGCAGCTATATGGGGATTTGCTTTTGTCGCCCAAAGAGCTGGTATGGAGTTTGTCGGACCTTTTACTTTTAATGGGGTGAGATTTCTTCTGGGCAGCATTTCCTTGCTGCCCTTGTTGTTTATTTTTCGCAAAGACAAATATTTACCGGAAAAGAAAAGGGGATGGTTATTGCCGGGCTTAATTGCCGGTTTAATATTATTTACTGCTGCCTCCCTGCAACAGATAGGTATAATTACCACTACAGCGGGTAAGGCGGCTTTTATTACCAGTCTTTATATCGTTTTGGTCCCCATAATTGGCCTGTTGATAGGATTTACCACCAGCAAAGGAACATGGGTGGGATGTGTGTTGGCTGCCACCGGCCTATACTTTCTTTGTATAAGGGAAACGGCCTCGATCCAAATTGGCGATCTGTTGGTTCTTATAAGCGCATTTTTATGGGCTGTACATATACTTGTCATCGGATATTTTTCCCCCCGGGTGGAAGTTTTAAAATTGTCTTTTATTCAATTTATGACCTGTGCACTCCTGAGTTTATTAATGGCATTTATAACTGAAGAAATACTGATAAGCAGTCTATTGGATGCAGCAATCCCCATCCTTTATGGAGGAATTGGCTCCGTTGGTATCGCTTATACCCTGCAGGCAGTAGGACAAAAACATGCCCGTCCGGCTCATGCCGCTATCATCCTCAGTTTAGAAGCGGTCTTTGCTGCCCTTGGGGGCTTCCTGCTGCTGTCAGAGCAGCTCGATAGTCGGGAACTATTTGGTTGTTTGTTAATGTTCTCCGGTATGATGGTTTCACAAATTTATGGCTTAACGACGGGCAGGGAAAAGGCGGCCGATCGCATTACCCGGGAACAGCTGTGAGGAAGGGGATATTTTGTGCAGTATGATAACATCCGCAGGGGGCAATTCATTTCCCGGCCCAATCGCTTTATCGCCCATATTATTGTTGATGGCCGAGAAGAAATCTGTCATGTGAAAAACACCGGACGATGCCGGGAATTGTTGGTCCCGGGTGCAACTATATTTGTAAGGGAATCCAGTAATGACAAACGCAAAACAAAATTCGATCTGCTGTCAGTTTATAAAGGGGAAAGACTGGTTAATATCGACAGTCAGATCCCCAACCAAGTCTTTCGGGAATGGATTGAGGGCAGCAATTATTTCCCGGGCCTCTCCTATATAAAACCCGAATACACCTATCGGAATTCCCGTCTGGATTATTATCTGGAGGCGGGGGAGCGCAGGATATTAGCCGAAATAAAGGGTGTAACCCTGGAGAAGGAAGGTGCAGCCCTTTTTCCTGATGCACCAACCGAACGGGGCATTAAACATATAAACGATTTATGTCATGCCATAACAGAAGGATACGAAGCCTATCTGATTTTTATCATTCAAATGAAAAATGTTTTATACTTTGCTCCCCACCGGGAAACACATCTGGCTTTTGCAGAAGCTGTGGCCAGGGCCGCTGATCAGGGTGTGCAATTGCTGGCCCTGGACTGTTATGTGACTGCTGATTCTATCACCGCCGGGGATTTCGTTGAAATAAGGACAGGGGATTAACGGCCGGGGCGGTCAAGTTTTTATTTCAAATAGTATGTGGTAACATATATCATAAAAATAATGCTGTTCCAAATGGAGTGAAATATGGCTATCAAAGGAAGAAGCCGCATGGACCGCCGCACAAAAAACCTGGTGCAGCGTCTTAAAAAAAATGATATTGCAATTATTGATCATGACGATATTGATGAGGTTGCGGCCAATTCTATCATCGATATCAGACCACAGGCAGTCATTAATGCACAGCCTTCCATAACTGGTCGTTACCATGCCAAAGGTGCTTTAAAGATATTAAAAGCGGGCATACCGATTCTTGATCAGGTGGGTGAGGAGATCTTTGCATCGGTCAAGGAAGGTGTTTTACTTGAAATCAGGGACAATAAAGTTTTTTGGGGTAACCGTCTGATCGCTGCAGGTGAATGGCTGACACTGGAGACTGTTCAGGATAAATTAAGGGAAGCTAATGTCAATAGCCGTATAGAACTGGAGAGTTTTGTAGAAAACACCCTGGAATATGCGAAAAAAGAAAAGGACATTCTTTTAGGCAATTTGCAGGTGCCGCAATTGCGGATAAACATATTGAATCGGCATGTTCTTTTAGTTGTCCGGGGCAGCAGTTATAAAGAGGATCTGCGCACCATCAGTGCCTATATACAAGAAGAGCAGCCGGTGCTGATCGGCGTTGACGGTGGTGCTGATGCTTTATTGGAGTTTGGATTAAAACCGGATATCATAGTTGGTGACATGGACAGTGTTTCTGATGAAGCGCTAAAAAGCGGTGCGGAAATAATTGTGCATGCATATCCTGACAAAAGTGCCCCGGGCATGGAACGAATAGAAGGGATGGGTATAAAGGCCGAGATTTTCCCCATGCCAGGTACCAGCGAAGATATGGCCATGATGCTGGCCTGGGAATATGGGGCCAGTTTGATTGTAGCAGTGGGGACCCATTCCAACATGGTGGATTTTATGGAAAAGGGACGCAAAGGGATGGGCAGTACTTTTCTGGTAAGATTAAAAGTTGGTTCTATTTTGGTTGACGCCCGCGGAGTAAGCCAGTTATATAAACACAACCAGCAGACTAAATACTTGTTTCAGCTTCTACTGGCAGCCCTGATCCCCATTATTATGATCCTGGCCATCTCCCCGGCAACAAAACCATTTTTTCGCTTATTGCTTTTACAATTAAAAGTACTGTTTAATTTTTAAGGAATAAAGGGTGTGTTATAATGATCGATCTTCGCTATCATATTGCTTCTATTGTGGCAGTATTTCTGGCCCTGGCCCTGGGGATACTTATCGGAAGCACAATCGTAAGCGATAATTTGATTGTTGAACAACAAAAGAAGATGATAGATCGTCTGGAAGAACAATTTTACGCATTACGGGACAGTGAGGCAGTTTTAACGGCAGAAAATCAGCGCCAGAGTAAAATTATCAGCAATTATGAAAACTATAGTCAGACACTATTGACCTCCCTGGTCAATGGCAAACTTGGAGGTTTACAAATTGGGGTGATAATCACTGGAGATAGTGATCTGCCGGCCGGCATGATTAATGCCCTGGCCAGTGCTGATGCCGATATTTTGTCCAAGACCGTTGTCCTGTCAGGATTAGGTCTGCATGATCAGGGAGTGTGTGATCGGGTTCGGGAGTTTTATGGTCTGGAAGCGAGCGCCACTGAGGATATCATGCGGCAGCAAATCGCCTATAGTGTTGCAGAGGTGATTCAGAACCGCGGGGAACCTGCCGCGATAGAATTTCTGCAAAATAACAATCTGATCAAATTTAGCGGCGATAACCAAACTCCGTTAGCAGGAGTAATAGTTTTAGGCGGTGCCAATGACCCTTCCTTTTATTTCGTAGATTCTTTTGACACGGCCTTGATCGACAAACTGAATACTGATTCGATGAAAATATATGGAGTTGAGCAATACTCGGCAGTATATTCATACATGGAACAATACGGGCAAAGAGATATAACTACCATTGATAATATCGAATTAAGCCTGGGGCAGGTTTCCCTGGTTTTTGCCATGGCAGGCGAACCCGGGAATTACGGAATGAAAACCACCGCTAAAAAACTAATGCCGACATTGCCAGTTGAAAAAGTTTGGGGGCAGCTGCAGTAAATGAAATTGATAACAGTGGTAATACCGGCTTTTAATGAAGAAAATACTATTGCAGCGACGATACGGGCAGTACAAAAACTGGATTATATCAATAGAATCCTGGTAGTTGATGATGGCTCAACCGACCAGACGGCAGCGTCTGCCGAAATAACCGGGGCAGAAATTTTAAAACTATCCCCTAACCGGGGCAAGGGCGGCGCCATGAATGCAGCTGTGCAATATATTCAGACGGATATAGTCGCCTTTATCGATGCCGATCTGGGCCAATGTGCAGAACAGGTGGGCTTAATTCTGCAACCGATCATCAATGAAGAAGCGGACCTGGCTATTGCCTCCTTTCCGCCGGCGAAGAAAAAAGGTGGGTTCGGATTGGTGAAAAACACCGCCCGCTGGGCTATAAGAAAAGCGGGGCAAATTGAAATGGTTTCGCCCTTAAGCGGTCAAAGAGCCATGAATAAAGAGGTTTTGCAAGCAGTAACCCCTTTTAAGGAGGCCTATGGTGTCGAATTGGGCATGACCATAAAAGCATTGCAAAAGGGCTACAAAGTCATAGAAGTGCCGACAACCATGACACATAATGAGACCGGGCGCGATATAAAAGGGTTTTTGCATCGGGGACGACAGTTTATAGATGTATTAAAAGTGATAAAGGCTGAATCAGGAGGAAATAAAACATGAAAATCATATTAATGATTTTGGCAGCTTTTATTGCGGGCATTCTGGTTGAGGCAATCGTCCTGTATTTTTTAACTGATATGTTGCAAGAAAGCGCTGCAGTAAGAAAAAATTATCTGGATGTCGACATTCCGGTCAGCGCTGGAATAAGTTTTCCTTTCACCCTCATAATTGTTTTTATTTTTATGGATTTATCAGGTTGGTACGAAACTTCGTACCATTTATTCGTTCTGGCCCTGATAACCATGTCTTTCCTTGGTTTTATTGATGATATGCTGGGTAAAAGAGATGCCCTGGGGTTCAAGGGACATTTTAAAGCTTTGTTTAAGGGCCGTTTGACAACTGGTGGATTAAAAGCACTGGGGGGAGGGATCCTGGCTTTCTATGTTGCTTTTTCTCTGGGCGGAAGCTGGCCGGACATAGTTTTAAACACATTGGTCATTGCACTGGCCGCTAATCTTATGAATCTGTTTGATTTAAGGCCGGGCCGGGCAGTAAAGGCCTATATATTCTTTTTGCTGCTGATTGTTCTGCTGGCCTGGGGGCAAGTGGAGTGGATGTTGATAGCACCATTGACAGGTGCCGTTTTATTCTATGGCAAAGAAGACTTAAAAGCCAGACTGATGATGGGGGATGCCGGTTCCAATGTATTAGGCGTGGCACTGGGTTACTTTTGTGTGGTCAGTTTTTCCTGGGCCCTGAAGATTGGCCTGCTGGTATTTCTGATCGCCATTCACATTTTTACGGAAAAATACTCTATGACGGCCGTGATTGAAAAAAATAAACTGCTTAAAAGTTTGGATGATCTGGGAAGGAGCAGGCAAAATGGTTAATGGACAACGTTTGATCAATTCTTTCATTAAAATGACATCAATAAACTCCGTTTCTGGTCAGGAACATGAATTCCGCGACTATCTGCGCCAGGAATTTGCCCGGCGGGGATTCAGGGCAGAAGAAGATGAAGCGGGCACAGCCACTCGGGGGACATCGGGGAATCTCCTCCTTAAAATACCGGGCACCAAAGATCTGCCTCCTTTGCTTTTTGCTGCCCACATGGATACTGTTGAACCGGGCAGGAATATAAAAGCTATAATTGAAAATAATGAGGTAATAAAGAGTTCCGGTGATACGATTCTTGGTGCCGATGACAAGGCGGCCATTGCCGCTTTACTGGAAAGCGTTGATATTATCAAAGAAAACCAGCTGGAATATCCTCCACTGGAAATATTGTTGACGGTAAGTGAAGAACAGGGGCTGCTGGGGGCCCGTAATTTCGACTTCAGCCAGTTAAGATCCCGGTTTGGCTATGCCCTGGATGGCGGGGGGGAACCAGGGACAGTGATAATCAAATCGCCCTGTCAGAATGAAATAGAGTATATTGCCTATGGAAAAGCTGCCCATGCGGGGATCGACCCGGAAAACGGGTTAAATGCTGTAAAACTTGCTGCGGTTGCCCTGGCCCAAATGCCCAGCGGGCGGATAGATGAAGAAACAACATGTAATTTCGGGGTCATCCAGGGCGGCCAGGCGCGGAATATAGTACCTGATCATTGCGTGGTCAGGGGGGAAGCCCGGAGTCTTAGCCGGGAAAAGCTGGATGGTCTTACCCGTAAATTGCAGGATCATTTCATTAAAAGTGTAACGGAGGGGGGCGGACAGGGCGAAGTCAAGGTGAGTTTTCTCTATCCGCAGGTCAGTCTTAAAAAAGATGATGAGGTGGTTAAACTGGCAGCGGCAGCAATAGAAAGTATCGGCTTACCCCTCAGGCTGATGGCAACAGGCGGGGGCAGTGATGCCAGTATTATCAATGCACATATCCCTTGTGCCAATCTGGGGATCGGTATGCAGGATGTGCATACCACCAGGGAACATATTCTAATCAAAGATTTGATCGATGATGTCAGATTGATACTGGCCATTATTGCTGAATACTGTCGCTTATAAAGCGGGGGGATATTATGCTGGAGATTAAAAAAGCTATAATTGCCGATGAAATATTCTCCCGGGCGGATATTTCTGCATACTGGGCAATCGTGGAGGGAGTAAAAGAAAAGTGTATTGCTTATCACGGCCTGACTCCTCCACTGAAAGAGGGTGATCAGGTTTTACTGAACACCACGGCGGTATCTTTAAAACTGGGGACCGGCGGTTATCATTTTGTTCTGGCCAATTTGAACCATACCAGTCACCCGGTTGCACCCGGCGGTCATATAATGAAACTGCGCTATACTCCTATGCAAATTAAAGTACTCAGCGCGGAAGAGCCTGATAGTCCCTTCCATGAGGAGCTGGCCGGGGCAGAAAGCCTCCAGGGAACCCCGGTACTGGCGGTGACTTTACACTCCATGCTGGCACCTTTATGCCTGGGACTGGAAAAAGATCACCTGAAAGTTGCCTATGTAATGACAGATGGGGCTGCACTGCCAATCGCCTTTAGTGAAACGGTGGATTGGCTGAAACAAGAACAATTATTGGCGGGGACAGTGACCATCGGTCATGCTTTTGGCGGGGATCTGGAAGCGGTAAATGTATATTCAGGTCTATTGGCGGCTAAAATCGCTTTTAAGCCGGATGTTATTATTGCCGGCATGGGACCAGGGATCGCAGGCACCGGGACCAAATGGGGATTTACCGGTATTGAACAGGGTGAGATCCTCAATGCGGCAGAAGCATTGGAAGGGATACCAATTGCTGTCCCCCGTATCAGTTTTGCGGATAAACGCCAGCGGCATCAGGGGATAAGTCATCACACGCAAACGGTTTTATCGGCAGTATGCCGGGTAAAGGCCATTTTGCCGCTGCCGGAGCTGGAAGGAGACAAGATGGATTATATACTGGGGCAGCTGCAAAACGCAGGTTTACTGGATAAGTATTATTGTTGTGTGGAAAAAGTTATAAATGGCACGGGATATCTGGGCGGAAATCAACACAGGATAACAACAATGGGGCGCAATGCTGAAGATGATCCTGAATTTTTCCTTGGTCTGGGGGCAGCGGCCCAGCTGACCCGCAAGCTCGTTAAGGGAGAAAAGCTGGAACACATCAACTGGGCATAAAAATCTTAAATAATCAGCGGCCCTGCAGAAAGATAAAATCACTTAAAGTCATTTCTGCCGGCCAATCCTCGAAAAGATTTTTCAGGTCCCTGACCTTGCCGATCAAAGTAAAGCCTTTTTTATAGACTGTCAAATGCATCCCAATCACCTCGGTCAAGTCTATGCATAGTGACAGCAAAGTATTCAGTCAGGAGTATAAAAATATGGATCTATTTGAAAAAACCGTACAATCCCGGGAAATCTTCCGCGGTCGGATATTGAATCTGAGAGTCGACCGGGTCGTCCTGCCCGATGGGAACGAGAGTACCAGGGAAATCGTGGAACATTCAGGAGCCGTAGCCATTGTAGCCATAGATGAGAATAAGGACATCTGGCTGGTTAAACAATATCGCAAAGCAGTTGAGGAAGTATTAATGGAAATACCAGCAGGCACTCTGGAAAAAGGCGAAGATCCTCTGGAATGTGCCCAACGTGAACTTGCCGAGGAAACCGGTCTGCAGGCCAGGAACTGGCAAAGAATTTTGTCATATTATAGTGCACCGGGATTTGTGACGGAGAAATTACATTTATTTTTAGCGTCTGATTTTATCGAGGGCAAAAACAATCTGGACCGGGACGAATTTTTATACACTGTCAAAATGCCCCTGGATAAAGCGTATGATGCCATATTTTCCGGGGATATCAAAGATGGAAAAAGTATAATTGGTATCCAATATGCTTGTAAATTACTGGCAGGAGGATAAATATTTGCAGCAAATATATGCCGATTTACATATTCATATTGGCCGTGCCGGGGGCAAACCCGTTAAAATAACCGCTTCGCGTCAGCTTGATCTAAAAACCATTTTATATCGGGACGCCCGGGAAAAGGGTCTGGATATGGTTGGTATTATCGATGCCGCCTGCACCAATGTTTTGCTGGAAATTGAAACAATGTTGAAAGAAGGGGAACTGCAGGAACTGTCCGGGGGAGGATTTCTGGCTCGCAATGGTGTTGTGCTCATAGCCGGGGCAGAAATCGAAAGCCAGGAAGGGTTTCACAGCTTGATTCTTGTCCCCGGATTGGATCAATTAAAAATGATCCATAAATATCTAAAAACCAGGGTCAGGAACATGACCCTGTCTACCCAGAAGGCTCGGGTAGATATAGGGGATTTGATCAACCTGACTCAATTGACGGAAGGCATATTCTGCCCCGCCCATGCCTTTACTCCCTTTAAAGGAATTTATGGATCCTGGGCTGATAAACTCGCCCCTCTAATCGGTACAGATCTGGAGCAGATCTTTGTTCTGGAACTGGGTTTGAGTGCGGATACCTCTATGGCCGACACGCTTCAAGAAACCAGAAGTTTTACTTATTTATCCAATTCCGATGCCCATTCAGCAGCTAATATCGCCCGGGAGTATAATTTGTTAAGGATGGGTGATAAAACCTTTACCGAGTTAAAATGGGCGCTGAAAAACCAAAATGGCCGGAAGGTTATTGCCAACTATGGGATGGACCCATTGCTGGGAAAATATTACCGCTCTTTCTGCAATGATTGCTTACTCATAGCCAGGGAGCATCCCCCGGTAAAGATCTGTTCAGCCTGTGGGAACAAGAACATGGTCAAAGGAGTCATGGACCGTATTGTGGAAATAAGGGATTATGAAGAACCGCACCACCCTGTTGGCCGACCACCCTATCATTATCGGGTGCCCTTAAAAGATTTACCGGGGGTAGGACCTAAAACCCTGTTAAAATTAAAAAAACATTTTGTCAGTGAGATAGAGATATTGGAAAAGGCGAATTTGCAGATTATTGCCGGAATTGCCGGAACATTGGTTGCCGGGCAAATAGAAAAGATGCGGGGCGGCCGGCTCAGGATCGAACCGGGTGGAGGTGGATATTATGGTAAAGTTGCCCGAGATCATATTGACAGCTGATGCCAGCGGTGCTCAAAAGGCAGCCCGTCAAGGCATGTTGGTGATGATTGTAGATGTAATTGATATGTCGACCAGTCTGGAAAGTGCGATTGATGCGGGAGCATTAGCTGTTTTTGGCGCTAGTCCCGACTATACCCGTGCACCAGTGGAAACGTCCCCCGAATATGTAGGAATGAAAGCGGCAATTCTGGCCAGGGAGCACGGAACCAATATCATTTTAATCGCTGAACCCCGGGCAGGTGATGAAGCAGAAAGACTGGCCCGCTGCCAGAAGCTGATCAAAGGGGTGGAAAAGGAACAGGTTTTTATTGAAAAAGTTTTGCCCAATCTGGGGGCAGAGATTTATAAACTGGCAGATTTTACAGAGCGGGTGGTTGTAGCTGTTTCAGATACCGGCGGGGTGGCATATGATGCGGCCTTTCTTTATACTTCACAGGTATATACCGGAACGGTGGCCCGCAGTAAAAACAAAAAAGGCATGGAACCTGCATTGGCTGCCGTGGCGAGGATCCGGCAGAATTACCGGGAAGCCGACAGCGGCATTGCCATTGTTGCGGCCAGCAGCAATTCCCAGGAAGATGTTCTGGCGGCACAGCTGATCTATGATTTGACAACTGCGCAATTCACTGATCAGGAAATTAATCCCCGCTGAATATTTCAGTTGCATATAAAAGCTTGACCACACTGGTTTTAAGTGTGGTTATTTTATTTTTTATCTTTTCCGCTCATCATTTACATTTACTCAGTACAGGCCTGCTTTCCCATCTGCAATTTACATATCTGGTTTAAGTCCTGAAAAATTATAATTGACTTACAGCCTGCTGGTGACAGGACATCAATGCTTTTTTGCATAAAGTCAAAGGAAATTAAATATTATTTGATATAACCTGCCCTGCAATTCCCAGCATTTTAAACAGTTTAAAGCGGTATGAAAAAAAGCGGTTTATATAGAAACAAGGAGACTTGAGATGGATTTTAAGTTCCGGATAAAACAACACTTAAAGGAAAACCGCTGGCAGTACGCAATCCTTATACTGTTATTATTGCTGGGCATTATAATAGGCCATTATCAGGTTGTTTATCTGGAAACAGGTGTGAGAAGCAATCTGCGGGATATGATCGATAATTATCTGCGCTTACAGCAGGCCAATTCAAACAGTGGTTTTACCATCTTAAAAAGCATCTTTTTCAATCAGGCGAAAACGGTTTTGTTGATATGGTTTCTGGGTTTAACAGTTATTGGCTGGCCCTTGATCCTGGCCAATGTTTTGGTGCGGGGACTCTCCCTGGGATTCACAATTAGTTTTTTGATCCGCGAAAAGGCCGGAGCGGGAATCATAATGACCCTGTTGTCCATCGTACCGCAGAATCTTGTTTATATGCCGCTTATTATCTTCTGGTCGGTTATGGCCATGAATTTTTCGATATATTTATTGCGGGGCCGGGATGATGCCCGGATGTCCCTGGGGCGCTCACTGATCATCTACACAAGTTTGCTGCTCATTTGTATTTTGATTGTTCTGGCCGGATCATTGGTGGAAGCTTATTTATCGCCCTGGTTATTGAGCCTGATTTTATAATCTGGAGGTGAACAGGATGTTTATCTTTATTCAGGATTGGAAAAGCAAAGTACTTGGTTTTATCACTATCATTGCTTTATTGATCGCCTTTATTTTTTCTGCACCGGTACTGGCGGGGAAATTGTCCCAGCAAATACCCGCTTTAAGCAACTGGTTCAGTGAGGAAAACCCCAGCGGTAATCCGCTGCGAGTGGAGAACAATGACGCCACAGGGCAGAAATTTGATCGGATAATCGATCAGATGGTCATAAAAATGCAGGATTTTTATAAGGAAGATAATAAACAGAACCCTTGAGCCGGCTTGAAGGGTAACCGGCAACTGGGATCGGTTGCTTTCCAGTATCATTGTTTACTGGTAAAATGTATCAAAAAGAAATAAAAGTATGGGGAGCAAAAAGTGGAAACCTATATAAAGACCTTCATCGATTATTTAAATTATGAAAAAGGCTTGTCCGCCAATACCCGGGCCGCTTATCAGCGGGATCTGCAGAAACTGCAAAAATTCTTACAGGATAGATTTTCTGTCGATGAACCAGTGGAGATAAACCGGGATCATATACTGGCATTTATGAACTGGCAATTGGATAATGGTGCGGAGTATTCCACTATGGCCCGCAGCTTATCCAGCATAAGGACTTTTTACCGGTTTTTGTTTCTGGAAGGTCATACCCGATTTGATCCCACGGTAAATATCGACACACCTAAAATAAAAAGAAAATTGCCGGAGGTTCTTTCCATTGAGGAAGTGGATAAATTAATGGAAACGCCCCAGGTGATAAAACCTCTGGGTATCAGGGACCGGGCTATGCTGGAATTATTATATGGCACCGGTGTACGGGTATCTGAATTACTGGATTTGCAATTGGATGACATTAATATGACCGCCGGGTTCCTGCGCTGTATAGGCAAGGGGCGTAAAGAAAGGATCCTGCCGGTCAACCAGAGTTCAATATTCTGGATCCAGAACTATCTGGTTAAATCCCGTAGCTTACTGGTAAGGCAGCCACTGGAAAGGACCCTTTTTTTAAATGCCCGGGGGGGACGAATGAGCCGCCAGGGATTTTTTAAGATCCTGGCCAATTATACAGAGAAGGCGCAGATAGATAAAGAAATCACTCCCCATACTTTAAGACATTCTTTTGCCACGCATCTATTGGAAAACGGGGCTGATTTACGAACGGTACAGGAACTACTGGGACATGCTGATATATCCACGACCCAGATTTATACCCATTTGACCAAGACCCATTTGCGGGAGGTCTACCAGAGGTATCATCCCCGGGCTTAAACTGATGTTATAAGGGAGGAAAATATAATGAGCAGATGTATTTTGATCGTTCTTGATAGTTTAGGAGTCGGCGGTGCCGCCGATAGTCATTTGTATGGTGATGAGGGTTCCAATACCCTGCAAAATATTGCCCGGGCAGTCGGCGGCATTAACCTGCCGCATCTGGAGCAGCTGGGCATGGGAAATATTGTAGATATTAGCGGTGTTCCTCCGGTCAAAGAGCCCCGGGGATGCTTTGGAAGAATGAATGAAAGATCACCGGGCAAAGATACGACCACCGGACATTGGGAAATGACGGGCATTATTCTGCCCCAGCCCTTTCCGCTGTACCCCGATGGTTTCCCCCCTCTGATAATGGAAGCATTCGAAACAGCTATCGGCCGCAAAACCCTGGGTAACAAAGCTGCATCGGGAACAGTAATTATCGAAGAGCTGGGCCGGGAACATATGGCAACAGGTTTCCCCATTGTTTATACTTCTGCAGACAGCGTTTTTCAAATCGCCGCCCATGAAGAAATAATCCCCCTGGAGGAACTCTATGAAATGTGCCGCCAGGCTCGGAGGATAATGGTGGGAGAACATGGGGTAGGCAGGATTATCGCCCGGCCCTTCATTGGTGAGCCTGGTTCTTTGGTCAGAACTCCTAACCGGCATGATTATTCCCTGGAACCGCCAGTCAATTTGTTGGATCTTATTATAGAAGATAAACAAAAAGTGGTCGGCATTGGCAAGATCAAAGACATATTTGCCGGGCGGGGTATCAGTGAATCCCACCCCACCAGGAACAATGACGACGGAATTGATCGGATAATCGATATACTGAAACAGGAGTTTTCCGGTCTGGTTTTCGCTAATTTGATCGACTTTGATCAGTTGTATGGACATCGCAATGATGCCAGGGGTTATGCAGCAGCACTGGCGAGATTTGACAAACGTTTGCCGCAAATAATCGAACAGCTTAAAGAAAAGGATTTGCTGATTATAACCGCAGATCATGGCTGTGATCCCACCGTGGCAGGTACTGATCATACCCGGGAAAACGTTCCGCTGCTGGTTTACGGACCGGACTTCAGATCGGGAGTGGATTTGGGTTTGAGGCAGACTTTTGCTGATGCAGGCGCTACCATTGCGCAGCATCTGGGCATCAGCAGTTATGATTTGGCAGGGGCTAGTTTCTACCAGGATTTGAGGCGGAAATAATGAATGTGATTGATATTATCCGGCGCAAAAGGGACGGGAATGAACTGACTAAAAAGGAAATCCAGGAGTTGGTCACAGGGATCGCCAGCAATGAGATTCCGGATTACCAGCTGTCAGCATGGGCTATGGCGGTATATTTTAAATCAATGAACACCAGGGAAACAGTGGATTTGACTATGGCTATGGCTGCTTCAGGACAAGTCATGGATCTGTCGGCGATTGCCGGGATCAAGGTCGACAAACACAGTACCGGCGGTGTAGGTGATAAAACTACCATGATTGCCATGCCGCTGGCGGCGGCAGCAGGGGTACCGGTGGCTAAAATGTCCGGACACGGTCTGGGGCATACCGGGGGAACCATCGATAAATTTGAAGCAATCCCTGGATTTCAGGTGGAAATGGAGTATCAGCAATTCATAGACCAGGTAAACAGGATCAAAGCAGCGATCATTTCTTCCACCGGGGACCTGGTACCGGCGGACAAAAGACTATATGCCTTAAGGGATGTAACGGCAACTGTTGACAGCATACCATTGATTGCCTCCAGTATCATGAGCAAGAAAATAGCCTGTGGGGCCCAGGGGATCGTTCTGGATGTCAAAATGGGTGAGGGGGCTTTTATGCAGAACCTGGAAAGTTCCCTGCAGCTGGCCCGGGCAATGGTTGACATTGGCAAAGAATCGGGACGACAGGTGGTGGCGTTGATAACTGACATGAACCAGCCGCTGGGAACGGCGATAGGCAATAGTTTGGAAGTAATAGAAGCTATCGACACTTTAAAGGGTGAGGGACCTGATGATTTGACTGTACTGTCAATAGAAATAGCTGCCTATATGGTTTTAATTGGGGGCCGGGCAGCGAGTATAGAAGAAGCCAGAGAACTGGTGCAAAACCTTTTATATACCGGCCGGGGGCTGGAGAAATTTTTGGCCATAGTTGCAGCCCAGGGGGGAAGACTGGACCTGGATAAAAATGATTACGGTTTAGGCACTGCCCCCCGCCAGATAGAGGTTAAAGCTGAGCAAACCGGCTATTTACAGAAGATGAATGCCTTGCACATCGGCAAGGCGACAATGCTTTTAGGTGCTGGTCGTGAAAAGATCGGTGATGTTATTGATTATACTGTAGGTTTAAAATTGCTGCATAAACCAGGAGATTATGTTCAAAAAGGTGAGCCCCTGGCTGTGATACATGCTGCGGAAAAAAATACCATTGCTGCCGAACAAATGATAATGGATTCGCTGCAATGGAGCAGGGAACCCGTCAATAAGCCTGCACTTATCATTGATACGGTGATTTAAACCGGGCATTCGACTGACATTTATTTACCACTGCAGGCCAGCTTTGAGCTGGCCTTTAATTTTTCTGTCCGCACGGTAAACAGATAAATAAATAATTACTTATGTGCTTATACAGCATAATAACCCTGGCAGAAAAATATAATCTATAAATGATTTTTCTGGGAGGGAAAGTTAAATGAATTACAGGAGAAAAGTGCCTTTAATCCTTCTGCTGCTCTTTGTAGTCGTATGTATATCTCCGGCGCACCTTCAGGCTGAAGAACTGCCCGCTGTCACTGCCGAAAGTTATGTGCTGATGGATGCCGATTCCGGCCGTATCCTGCTGGCCAGGAATGAACATAAACGATTGCCGCCTGCCAGCATGACCAAACTGATGACTTTGATTCTGGCCGCGGAAGCCCTGGAGGAAGGCCGGGCCGACTTGAAAGAAGAGGTGACAGCCAGTGAAAATGCCTGGAAGCTGGGGGGGTCACAAATTTACCTGGAAATCGGAGAGAAAATGACTTATGAAGACATGCTGATTGCCATTGCCGTTGGATCTGCCAATGATGCCTGTGTAGCAGTAGCAGAACATTTGGATGTGACCCATGAAGCTTTCGTGGAAAATATGAATCGCAAAGGCCGTTTGCTGGGAATGAAAAACACAAACTATATCAACTCATATGGGCTGCCAGCGGATAAACATTATTCAAGTGCTTATGACATGGCACTCCTGGGTCGCTACGCTTTGGGCCTGGATAAGATTCTGGAGTATTGTGCCATTAAAGAATACAAACTTCGTCAGGGGGAGTTTGTGTTATATAACACCAATAAACTGCTCTGGTGGTATGAAGGGACCGATGGCTTTAAAACCGGATGGACCAATGAAGCCCGGTACTGTCTGACTGCTACTGCCAAACGGGATGGCTTAAGGCTCATAGCTGTTGTGATGGGATGTCCGGAGCCCCGGGGCAATTTCCAGGATACCATGAAAATACTGAATTATGGGTTCACCAAATATACCTATAAATCATTTTTCGATAAAGGGAGCATATGCGGAACGGTTAAAGTGGGCAAAGGCAGCCAGGACATCATTGAAGTAAAAGCGGAAGAAGATGTGGGCTCAATTGCTGAAAAAGGGAAGGAAAAAGGGATAATAATTGATAAAAGAATCCTTCCCTATGTGAATGCCCCCATAAAAGAAGGCCAGAAATTGGGTGAGATAAGGGTTTACAACGATGGTGAATTATATAAAGCGGTAAATATGCTGGCAGTGGAGGATCTGCCCCGCTCAGGATGGTTTAAGGGGATATTGAAAATGCTTGCCGAAACCTATCTTTTATAGATGGAATTTTGTGGAAGGATTATCCTCCGGAGACATCGAACCTAATAAAAGGTTAAAAGGAGGATAATGAAAATTGGATATTGAACTTAAAATGATTAGAAATACGCTGATCATAAGGCTTCAAGGTGAATTTGATCTGGTAAATGCCGAAAATATTCGTAGTCTGATAGATGAAAAAATGCAGGAAAAACAAATAAATAATTTGATTTTGAATCTGAATAAGGTATCCTTTGTTGACAGCTCAGGGTTGGGGGTGATTCTGGGCCGTTATAAAAAAGTAAAAGCAAAAAATGGGCAGATGTATATTGTGGGTGCCCAACCAGTAGTTAAAAAAATATTAACCCTGTCAGGAATCAATAAACTGATCCCGTTGTTTTCCAACGAAAGGGAAGTGTTAAAAGTATAGGGAGGTGACACCAGCACCAGGCTGGTACAAGTATGGGAATTAAAAATTATGTTCATTTCGAATTTCAAAGCCTGCCGGAAAATGTTTCATTCGCCCGGGCATGTGTGGGTGCATTCGCCTCCCAGCTGGATTGCACCCTGGATGATATTGAAGAAGTAAAACTGGTGGTTTCAGAGGCGGTTTCCAATAGCATCATTCATGGATATCAAAATAAAACCAATCAAAAAATTGAAATCACAGTAACAATACATGAAAACCATGCCTTGGAAATGGTGATCAAGGACTATGGGATTGGAATAGAAGACATTGATCAGGCAATACAGGCCAACTATTCCAGTGATGCATCCCGGATGGGGCTGGGTTTTACTTTCATGCAATCTTTTACAGATGAAATGGAAGTTTTAAGTAAACCAGGACAGGGGACAAGCGTACGTTTGAAGCGCAGCTTTTTAAAAGAAACCGAAGCTTTTGCTTAAAAGGAGGTTGCTTATGACCTCTTTATATTCATTTGATAAGAATAATGACTTGATCCGTAAGGCTCAGCAAGGTGATAAAACAGCCCGGGAACAGGTTTATGAAACCAATGTGGGTCTGATATATATGGTTATGGAACGTTTCAGGAATTCTGCATATGATTACGAAGATCTTTTTCAAGTAGGTTCCATTGGCCTTTTGAAAGCCATAGACAAATTTGATTTCAGTTATAATGTCAGGTTTTCTACTTATGCAGTACCAATGATCATTGGAGAAATTAAAAAATTCCTCCGTGATGATGGCCTGGTAAAAGTACAGCGGGGAATGAAGGAGATTTCTTCCAAAGTGGCCTGGGCCCGGGAGAAATTAAGGGGAGAGCTGGGGTATGAACCTGGTATCCATGAAATCGCTGCCTTTTTAAATATCAGCAAAGAAGAAATAGTCATTGCCCTGGAAGCTTGCCAGAAGCCGGTTTATATAAATGATGTGGTACCGGGTGAAGAAAAGGAACACCTTTCTTTGCTCGATAAACTGGCCAAAGATGACAGCAATATGAATTTGCTGGAAAAGCTGGCATTGCGCGAAGCACTGGCCAAGTTGGATAAACGGGAAAGGGAAGTAATATTGCGCCGTTTTTTTAAAGACGAAACTCAAACGGCGATTGCTTATGATCTGGGGGTTTCCCAGGTACAGATCTCGCGTATTGAAAAAGGAGCATTAAGTAAACTGAAAAATATTCTTGAATAAAACCCTTTTTATTTACCCAGAATATAAGGTAATAAGAAAAAGGGGGCATTGCATTGCAAGTAAAAGTAGCTGAATTCGTCGGTGAATCAACCCGGGGATGGCAGGATGCCATTGAGAATGCTGTGTCAGAGGCATCGAGAAGTATGCGCAATATTTCTGGTGTTGAAGTATACAACTGGACTGCCAGCTGTCAGGATAATAAAATAGTCGAATATAAAGCCAATATCAAGATCGCTTACCTTGATTAAAAAGTCAGATATGGGCAAACAGCACCTGCCGGGTGCTGTTTTGTTTTGTATAAGTTATCAATATTATGAAAATAATATTGGGGAGGTGAATAATTTTGAACCGGCCCCGGAACGAAAAATTGAAGCAAGCTGAAGCGGCAGAATATAATTCTCTGGTTAACCAGATCAATCCCCGGCCTGCCTACTTTAAAAACGGTGTCTGGGCATTTGCTATTGGTGGTTTGATATGTATGATCGGGCAGATTATTATGAATGCTTTAGTTAAAAACGGAATGGAGTTAAAAAATGCTGGTTCCCTTACCTCCGTCAGCCTGATATTTTTAGCGGCCCTATTTACCGGCTGGGGATTTTATGATGAACTGGCTAAAAGGGCAGGGGCGGGAACTATCGTCCCCATTACCGGTTTTGCCAATGCTATCGTAGCTTCTGCCATGGAGTTCAAAAGGGAAGGATATGTCTTTGGCGTTGGGGCAAGGATATTTTCTGTGGCCGGCCCCACTCTGGTATTTGGTTTCATTATTTCTGTGATAATAGGGCTTATAAAAGTAATTATGGGTTAGGAGTAGAATTAATGTCAGCCAAGAAAAAAGGTCTGCAGAGTGTAGTCTTTTTAAACCCGCCGCGGCTGGCCTCCTGGGCCTCAATAGTGGGCCCTAAAGAGGGGGAAGGCCCCTGGGGCAATAGTTTTGATGTAAAAACCAGTGATTATCTTCTGGGAGAACAGACCTGGGAGAAAGCTGAAAGTAAACTTTTGCAGGAAACTATTACCCTGGCCATGAGCAAAACAGGGCTGGGGGTCGATGCCGCAGAGGTTTTGCTGGCGGGTGATTTAATGAATCAGATCATATCGGCCAGTTTTGCCGCCCGGACTATAAACATACCCTTTCTCGGGTTGTATGGAGCTTGTTCCACAATGGCAGAAGCGCTGATTGTTGGGGCTATGCTCGTTGATGGGGGTTTTTATCAACGGGTCATTGCTGCTACTTCCAGTCATCATTACTCGGCGGAAAGACAATTTCGCTTTCCCGTTGAACAGGGTGTACAAAGATCACCCAGTGCCCAATGGACGGCTACTGCTTCGGGAGCGGTTGTTTTGGAAGCAGGAGGAACAGGGCCGAAAATAACCGCGGTTACAGTGGGCAAAATAGTAGACATGGGGCAAAGTGACGCCAATAATATGGGGGCCGCCATGGCGCCTGCCGCTGCTGACACAATAAAGATGCATTTTGCTGACATGGAAATATTGCCTGATCATTACGATTTGATCATAACCGGTGATTTAGGCAGCATTGGGGCCGCACTGCTAAAGCAATTGTTTGTAAGGGATGGACTGGTCCCATTGCCCAATTACAGCGATTGCGGGATGCTATTATACGATGAAAAGCAGGATGTCCACGCCGGTGCTTCCGGATGCGGGTGTTCTGCTGCCATGTTGTGCGGGCCGCTGCTGGCCAAAATGCAGCGGGGAGAACTGAATAAACTGTTGTTTGTAGGTACCGGGGCTCTTTTAAGTCCCACTACTTCGCTGCAGGGGGAAAGTATTCCCTGTATTGCCCATGCTGCAGCCATAGAAAATCTATAGGAGGGAAATAAAAGTTGGTACCAATTTATATGGCCTTTATGGTGGGGGGTATATTTTGTCTGATTGGTCAAATCATAATGGATATCGGCGCGCCCAAGATCACGCCGGGACATATTCTGGTCGGGTATATAACCCTGGGAGGAATCATCAGCGGGCTGGGTCTGTATCAGCCTCTGATCAACATTGGCGGCGCCGGGGCAACTGTCCCTTTATCAGGTTTTGGGCACCTGCTGGCCCAGGGAGCCATTGAAGCGGCCGGGCGAGATGGGCTTTTGGGAGCCTTTAGCGGCGGTGTGGCTAATGCTGCTGCCGGTATAACAGCAGCCATTGTTTTCGGTTATGTGGCGGCGGTTATCTTTAATCCCAAAGAGTAAATTTACAATGCCTGAGGGATGGGGAAAAATTCCCGTCATGGTGTTACAGCAAAAAGGTATCCCAGGGACCGCAGAAAAAGCACCAAGATTTTCTTATGCTTTTTCAAAGCGGGAATAATAAATATCTAAAAGCGCCAAATCTTTTAATAAAAGGTAATGACCGGGTGCTGAAGAAAGGAGCAGGCAGTTGAAGAAAGTAGGGATACCCCGGGGACTGTTTTACTATTATTATTATCCCTTGTGGAAGAGTTTTTTCACCAACCTGGGGGCCCAGGTGATAACTTCGACGCCCACCAATTATCTAACTATCCAGCAAGGTCTTGATTCCGCCGTTGATGAAACCTGTTTCCCCATCAAAGTGTATTTTGGTCATATCAGGGAATTGTGCCGGGAATCCATAGACTATCTTTTTGTCCCCCGCATTGTCAGTGTGGAAAAAAGAAGCTACATATGTCCCAAATTTATGGGGGTTCCCGATATGGTAAAAGCCCGCATCGAAAATTTGCCGCCTGTGATCGATACGATTATAGATTACAGCCGTAAGGGCAGGTTCATGGAGCGGGAAATTATTAAAACCGGTAAAATATTTACTGCTAAAGCCAGCCGGATTCAGGAGGCATATCAGGCAGCATATAAAGAGTTGGAGCTGTGCAAAGCTCTGGCAGCACAAGGGTATACTATGGCCGAGGCTATCGATCTGTGGGAGGGATTTCCCCCTGCTCCCCTCAGCAAGGCGGCGGATTTGACAATAGGATTATTGGGTCATGGTTATTCTTTATATGATCAAAGTATAAGCATGAATATTATTGACCGTCTGCGCTCAATGGGATGTAAAGTGGTTTTGCCGGAGGAGCTTAACAAGGAAGCCATTGAGAGCCGGGCTGCCACGCTGCCTAAAAGGGTGTTTTGGACTTTAGGCCGGAAAATGGTGGGCAGTGCTCTGCATTTGGTTCAAGAAGACAAAATAGACGGAATTATTTATGTGGCCTGTTTTGGCTGTGGTCCTGATTCAATGGTGGGGGAAATCATTGAACGAAAAATCACTGCCAAACCTTTTATGCTCCTGACAGTGGATGAACACACCGGTGAAGCAGGAATGGTTACCAGGCTGGAGGCATTCTGCGATATGTTGAATAGAAGGAGGATGAAAAATAGTGCAGATCACTTTCCCTCATATGGGTAATGTGCACATTCCTATCAAATCCTTGCTGCACAGGCTGCAGCTTGATGTGGTTCCGCCACCGCCCATAACCCAGAATACCCTGGCTTTAGGAATAAAAAATTCGCCTGAATTTGCCTGCCTGCCCATGAAGATAAATGTCGGTAATTTTATCGAAGGACTGGAGAAGGGGGCAGACACCATCATTATGGCCGGTGGATGGGGGCCCTGCAGGTTTGGTTATTATGCCCAGGTAGAAAGGGATATATTGCAGGATCTGGGGTATCGATTCAATATGATTATTCTGGAAGCACCCGATTCCAATGTGGGGGAATTGTTTAATCAGGTTAAGGCACTGGGGGTAAATGTGACCTTCTGGGAAGTTTTAAAAACAGTGAAATTCATCTGGAATCAAATCAATGCCATTGACAGGATGGAAAAAGCTTACGAATATCATATGGCCCATACCGACGAAAAAGAAAAAGCGACAAATATTTTAGCAATGGGCCTGGAAAATATCGGCGGGAGCATATGTCAAAGGGATGTTAATAAAGTTTGCCATGAGACTATTGCCGGATTAAAAAACTTGCCCCGCCATAATAAGCCGGTACTCAAAATAGGTTTAGTGGGGGAAGTTTATACGATTTTAGAACCAGCCTGCAATTTTGATATTATCCGCTTCCTGGGGAATATGAATGTGGAAATAAAGCGTTCCATATACCTGTCTGATTGGGTCAATGACCATCTGTTCAAAGGCTGGCTGAAAAAATCAAATCGCGGTCATATCTACCAGCAGGCCTCACCTTATCTGAATTATTGGGTGGGTGGGCATGGACGCGAAACGGTGGGCTGTACGGTTGATTTTGCCCGCGGCAATTTTGACGGAGTTATTCAGATTGGGCCCCTGACCTGTATGCCTGAGATAGTTGCCCAGTCAGTTTTGCAGCAGGTCAGTGAAAAAGAAAAAATACCCTGTATGACCCTTTATTTCGATGAACATTCCGGTGCCGCAGGTGTATACACCAGGGTGGAGGCCTTTGCTGATATGCTTTATCGAAGAAACAGTGCTGGATTAAAACCAGGGATGGGAGGCTTGAGCAGATGCAATACTATTTAGGTGTTGATATTGGTTCAGTCAGCAGTAATTTTGTATTGCTGGATTCCCGGCGGCAATTGGTGAAAAAAGTCTATTTAAGGACCCAGGGAAACCCTATCCAGGCAATTAAAGCCGGCTTTCAAATCATAAAAGACAGCCTGGGTCCAGACCGGGATCAAATCAAAGGGGTTGGTTCCACCGGCAGCGGTCGTCATCTGGCAGCGGTCCTGGTTGGTGCTGATGTGGTTAAAAATGAGATCACTGCCCACGCGGTAGCAGCAGCATCATTCCATCCCCAAGTACGGACCATTCTGGAAATTGGCGGTCAGGATTCGAAAATCATTGTTTTGCGGGATGGGATCGTTAATGATTTTGCCATGAATACCGTTTGCGCAGCGGGAACCGGTTCTTTTCTCGATCAGCAGGCGGCCCGATTAAATATTGCCATTGAACAATTCGGTGAGATAGCTCTTCAGTCCCGGCAGCCGGTAAGAATAGCAGGACGCTGTGGCGTTTTTGCCGAATCTGATATGGTCCACAAGCAGCAAATGGGTTATCCGCTGGAGGATATCGTAATGGGGCTATGCGAAGCACTGGCAAGAAACTATTTAAATAATGTCGCCAATGGCAAGAAAATTGAAAATGAAGTGGTCTTTCAGGGAGGAGTTGCTGCTAATGCCGGATTATGCAAAGCATTTGCCAAGCTGCTTAATACGGAGATCCATGTACCGACAGATTACGATGTAATGGGTGCAATTGGCTCTGCCATCCTGGCAGCGGAGAAGATGGAGCATTCCAATAAAAACACCTGCTTCAAAGGGGATAGCTTTATTTTAGAGGGAGAATTTAAAACCAGTAGTATCGAGTGCAATGGATGCCCCAACCAATGTGAAGTAGTATGCATCAAAAGAAACAAACAAGCACTGGCCTTCTGGGGTGATCGCTGTAAAAAATGGGAGGCATCTGTAAAAAAGCAATATGAAATAAAAGCGGAGCAAAAGTCAGCGGCTTTAGTCTAACAATGCCAGAATATCAGCTTTTATCGCCGCTTTATCCGTCGCCGGTGTAATTTCGATTTCTTTTTTAACCCGGGCGGGACGCGCGGAAAATATATAGATGCGGTCGGCCAGTAATAGAGCTTCATCAATATCGTGAGTAATAAAAAGAATCGCCGAGTGAAAAAGCTCCTGCATCTCTTGCAGCCATAAATGCATTTTTCTGCGGGAGATAGCATCCAAAGAAGCGAAGGGTTCATCCAGCAGTAAGAATTCACTGGAAAACAAATAAGTACGCAGCAGGGCAGCACGCTGCCGCATACCGACAGAGAGCTGCCCGGGATAGTGATGGGCGAATTCTTCCAGCCCAAATACAGGCAAATATTGACTGGCCAGGGTGCGGGCTTCTTTTGGGCCCATTCCTTTTAGCACCAGAGGCACCGATACATTGTCCAGCAACCGGCGCGAAGGCAGTAAAAGATCTTTTTGCTGCATATAGCTTATGCGGCCGGTTTTACCGGTCAGGTTTTCATTATTAATCAGAATCTTGCCGCTGTCAGGTTTGATCAAACCTGACAG